>Ga0214544_1001267_pt1 | contig 51663 bp, 25 predicted proteins | sample CNSS3metaG_FD_160074 | JGI IMG/M metagenome (GOLD analysis project Ga0214544, IMG submission 160074) | Root nodule microbial communities from cowpea collected in UCLA plant growth center, Los Angeles, California, USA - CNSS3 | ecosystem: Host-associated > Plants > Roots > Nodule | place: USA...
GAGTCAAGTTTTGGGGGTGCATGAGGTTGGTGACGCAGTAAATGAGATTTACTGCGTCCCAACGAATTTCACCCACTCTTATAAATGAGGGTATAACGGTCTTTTTTGGGGGTACAGAAGAAGTCTTAGAGATGCAGGGAGAAGGCGCCTGAAGAAAATGTGTGTTGAAACTTGAGCCCATTTCAGCATCCACTTAGAGCCCAAGCCCAGTTCACGAGACAATGTGTGGATGACACATTCGGGCTTTATTCTTGAACATTCGTGAAGTTGAGAAGTCATGGAACTTCCCACATTAATCCAGGTATTCAGAATTATGTTTTTTTACTTGTCGCCTTTTATTATTATAGAGAAATGATAGGTTGACACTCACATTTGACCACTTTTTTTACCACCTTAAAATTAATTTGTAACCCAAGATAAATTAACTTGTAACTTATAAAGGTGGTAAAAAAAGTGGTCAAATGTGGGTGTGAACTTATCATTTCTCATTTTTATATCCAATTTCTCTAAAAATGAGTTTTCGCAACTACTCAGTTCATTTCAGTGAAACTTGTCTTTCTTATTTGGTTTCAGTGTGTGTTTCATTTTTTTTAAACAAGCACTAAAAAACAACTTACGGTAAAAAAAACTCATTCAGAGTGCTTTTGAGCAAAAACCGATTTTTTATTATTGGTTTTGATTGGATAGGAAAAAAAAAGTTACCAATTTAAATTGAAGTGAAAGGAAAATTCGGGGTTTTGTTTTTAGAATTTTTTTTTTTTTTTTTTCATTTTGCTAGTTCATTAATTATTTAGAAATTTATTAAGTTTTTAAAACCACCTCAAATTGTTATATTTTGACATTACCAGAGCTTTATAAATTAATTTTAGAGATTAAGGATTAACTTTTACAGGTTCAATTGTTCAAAGTATATTTTTAATATAAAAACTTACTTAAAAATGTAATTAATTGTGTATAAATTTTAGTTTAGGAAGCCACATTAAAATTTTCTTAACAATTCATAAGCATTAATACGACGTAAACTTGTAATAGCTTCTATTCATTAATACGACGTAAACCTGTAATAGCTTCTATTCATTAGATAGTAAATATTGGTCTGTTATTATCGTTTTTCTGGTGTGGGATCATTAAGTACATTTAACGAAAACCACAAAATATTGGATAATTGATGTAACATGTCATTTTGAGGGATGAAAGAGAATATGAATCCTTGCAATATCAGAATAGATATATGTAGGATCCACTTTTAGATGTGCTATTGGGAATGATAGATATAAATTGTAATGGAAAATCTAGTCTTGAGTGAAATTGATATTTAATGTTATGATAAGGACATTTTTGCAGCACAATATAAGGAGAATGATTATATTGCTGTTTTTTTTTTTCTTGTATATATTACTTGGTTATTGGTGGGAAAAAATTCACAAGCCTACCCATTAATTAATTATTTAATTCATTATATTTTTTTTTCTTTCATCTATTGCAAACGTGCTATTAGCATATTCGATTCAGCTCATTTTTGCTAGCTTTATAAGTTGGTTTTTGCAAAATCAGCGATTGTTTCTAAAAACAACCAATTTTCACCAAACATCGTATAATCCAAACATGTTTTTTATGTTGAGAGGCTGAAACATGGTGCATTTAAATGTGGAAACGTTATGGTGGTGACCTTTGGAATGGCACTGTATAACATAGTATTTACTGTGCAATGTCTTGTCAGCACTATTTTTTACTACAGACCCATGTACAATATAACGGCGCAGTACATTAGATGTGTTTTTTGCTGAGCAAGCCAGTATATAATGGTGGTATCCACGATATCAGGGTTCTGCATGATCTTCTGCCTTTATTCTTTTTCTTTTTGGGATTTGGTCTCCTTCGTTTCAAGGAAAAATCACTGTTTCCCAGTTTTCATCTTTTTCATTCAAACTTCCCTTTTATCAATTTTTTTTTTTACTGTGTTCCCCACTTTGGACTGCACCTTATTATCATATATTATGTCGTATCAGACCTCACCTTAATCATTCATCACATTGCCATTCACTTCTGTACCTTGTCCTTCAGCATTTATAATCATGTACGAACAAACTGTTATATATGGCAAGCTTTTAGTTCAACCACCAGTTCATATAGATATATATATGTATATATATTCTAGATCATGATTGAAATGTAAAATTAATTCACTATTCAATTTGTTTTGTTTCTCATAGATTTGTGCTTTGCTTTTGTTGAAACAGGGTAAAAGGCATAATCTGAGACCTGATGGATGAACTACTGTATGTAGCGGTGACAGAATGACGATGTGGGTTTTGATCATTGATAGATTTGTTTGAAATTCGTTGATTTTGAAACCATTGTGGGTGTGGAATATATCCATATGCATAAACGTTAAACGTTTTATGATTGGGTGAATTTGATGTGATGTCATGTGAGAGTGAGACCCACTAAATAGAGCGTTAAACCTACTAGATGAATTGCCGTTCACATCATGGGTGGCTGTTACACGAAACAAGTTTTTGAGAATTCACATGAAAAGCAACAAGGGCACATGTTATGGTCTTTGTAAGTGAGAAGAGGTGAGATTAGTAGAGCATGATGTGTGTTGGTGTGTTCGAGAATGATGGTGTATTTATGTGGAAATTGTTAAGCAAAGATGAGATGCATTGGGCGTGAATGATGTGATTTGAATTAATGAGGCGAGTTGAAAGTTGGTTTGCGGTGCGTTTGGAAGTATGTGGCGCAAGTGATTGGGTGTAATAGATAATTGATGTAGTTTGAATGGTAGGCATTTTCTTGAGTCATATCCTGTTACTATCAGAAATGTACATCGCTCAAAGAAACTCAAAACTTTCGGTCTTGGAGTTACTCTTTGGATTCCCATTATGATAAACTGGAGGGCCACCTGTGGGGTTCGTGACCTTGGGGAAAATCATAATGGGAGCTCCATGCTGCATTTAAACAGTACAATTGGACCCACTGTATTGGGCACCAAGTGTTCGAAGATAAGCAAGAATCAATTGCTAGTGTTGCTTTCTTTCTGCTGAATGGTGTGTCTCGTTACTGTAGGTAATGCCAATCAATGCTCTGGCTGCTCTGGTCTCTATCACCATTTCATCCAGACTAGAAGGTGGTGATCTGAGTTCACACTTTCAAGAAACTTTTTTTTTTCTTTCTAATTTATTTTATTTCTGTGCCTCTCAACTCAAAGCCTGGAAAATCGTGTCTTACTATAACCAAACCAAACAAAAGTTGTCTGAAATAATCGGAATTGGTAGAAAATAGATAGATGAGAACAGGAATTTATGGTGAGTTTGCAAAGTTGGAAAGCAGGAACAAGGAAAATCCTATTACTGATATGCTGTTACAAAAGTGAACCAAAAAAGGCCAAGATACCCATCATTTTCCAGCAGTTGCTAGCTGCCATAGCAGCGTAGAAACCGTGAAATTCAGCAAAATCAACAACACAAAGCAATAATACATTTTGGTTGAGAGTTTTCAATTCAGCCCTATTCATTCTCCTGGAGTTCTTATTCATTAGCACATACAACAGATCTCGTAGCTGCTCATGATTGATTGGAAAGACTGATAACAACAATTACATGGAAAAGGGGACCATAACATGCATACATAACATTAAAATATATATGGGATTTGATTGAAATCATCCACCGTTTCATGGCGGCTCAATAATTGAGATGACGAACTGTGGCAGAAGATATCATTGAAATCATTGGAGGAAGTGCAAAAGTCAGGGAATGGAGGGAGGCTAACATGGGCATGCAAGATATCAGGAGAAGGGAGAACAGTAGCAGCAGCGTGACATCGTGCAAGACGATCCTTAGCAATGGCGAGATCATGCTGAAGCTCCACCATCTTCCTCTGCAACAGAGCTATGGCACCAATGCATCCATAAACGGGGTCTCTCAGCCTTGCCTCCGCCTCATATGCCAGAGAATTCACCGTGTCCTCTCTCTGCTCTTCCGACACTTCGATCAAGATCTTGCTCACATTGCTGGCTCCGAATACCTTGTGAACCTTGGCAAACTTCTTGCACTCATCAGACCTAAAGTAAGGTGCAAAAATACAATTGGGTACGCATCTTCTCTTCAATAACTTGCAAGCTGCACATGAAGAGCTTGAACGGGGCTCATAACCCTTCATGCCTCTCACTTTCTTCCTGTGTTACTCTACACTCTATCCTCTATCCCCTATCCTTTGCTCTCTCATAAATATGTGGTCCTTTGTGTGCCTATTTTGGAATTTTTATATTTTAAATTAACATAATCATAATTCTATTTACAAAAAAAAGCGTTATTTTGTTTAAAAATTTGTATATATACAGCATTAATATCTCTTTCCCAATGGTCTATTTTGAGAGAAATTACGTGTCATCGCCTATTAGCTCAGCTGGATTGATCACCGTGCCAGTAACAAGAAGGTAGTAGCAGGTTTGGGACCTGCATGGGCCATCACTGTCTTCTCATTTCATTTTCCATTTGCTTTTTTACAAAAGAAAATTCATTTGCCATTTTGGTTTTTCTAGGCAGTATTCATATTCAATTTCTCATTTATACCATTCATTCAAACTGGGAGTGCAAAAGTAGGTCCAAATAATTGATTCATTCAGACAATGGGTGCGATGTGTTGGTAGTTTTCAAGTCAGACATGATAGTTCATGAATAAAGATGGAATATTTTGATTGATTGGAGCAAGGAAATAATCTATTCCATAAATTTTTTAAAATCATGCTTTTGCAGAGAGAGGTAAACCAAAGAGGTATGGTATGGTCACAAGAACCAAATTGATGGGATCAAAATGAGTACTTTGAAATGAAGTAGTTTGGCTGTATAGCATGAGTGCAGCCAAAAACCATTAAATCAAGTAGTTTTGTGTATTGTTTTGTGCCCTCTATCATAACATGTTTAGTTTTTTCAGTTGTGCTTTCTTTTCCATTTCCTACTTCACTTCCAACACATGAACTCAGAATTTAAGGTCAAGCACATGGAAACAAAATCACTGCTTGCCAAATTTAACCACATGAAAACATCTACGAGCCAGGTAAAAGCACCTCACCCTTTTTCATTTATCTGTTCCCTGATGTTGATTATTTTTGTTTCCTTAACTCTGTTGAACTTCTTTTTTCTTTTTTAAGTGTCAATTCAACTCATTACCCGGGAGTACTTTGGTTTCGTTAAACCTTTTTTTCTTCTTTCTATTTTTGCTGTTAAAGATAAACGTTTCAAATCCATTTCTGTTCCCTGAAAAATGAAAAAGTTGTTTAGGTTGTCTTATTCAATAATAATAATAATAATAATCAATTATTTATGCTATAAAAGGTACTTGCATAAGCTTTTCAAGCATACACAAACGAAGTGGGATAACCTTATCCCCCTCCAGAAAAAAAAAAGTGAGGGAAAAGAATGGTGAGAATTTAGTTTACATGAAATGTGAGTAGAAAGTGATGTTTCCAATATTAAGTATCAATAAACTTGGATCACGAGCATTAAATATAGAAAGATTCATCTTTAAGACTTTCCATATATCTATCATTGTAGGCTTTGGAGAAACTATGTTTAGCATGATTGATAAGTGCAGACAATTTCCATTTTCTGCAAACCAGACTTTAGAACAAGATTAAATATTTATAGACTCAAAGGTTTATGCTGAAAAGGGAAAATTAAAATATTCTTTTATATATGGAAAACAATGATGATGCACCAAAAATTGACATTTTATCTTTTGTCGGTAACCTTTCACCAAAATATTTGCTTGAAATGTAAAGAATGGAAAAGATTAATGAGTAAAGTATTGAGCACTAGGTGAAGAGGACCTGATGCTTTTTTAAGAATAATAAACATAAAATGACCCTCTATCTTTAGCATAATGCAAACCACCGTTGGTTGGAAATGTCGACACGTGTGATTCAAGAATTATATGAATAATATGCAAAAATGACAGTACAACATTTTCAAACTATAGCTATTTTTACTCATATTCTGGGTTGAAACTGAAAGGGTAAAAAACCCCTGGATTTTTAATTTTACCAGACACACGCAATGTAACCCGTTGTTGGATGCAGAACAAAAGAAAATTTTGTAATTTTTTTCCCATTTGATCTGTAATTAAACAGAATTAGATGATTTTTTTGTGTTTTTTTTTGTTGTTTCTATGGGACCGTGTGAGAAAAGAAGAGAATGAAACCGACTTTGAAAATTGATTTGGATGGAGAATAGTGATTATAAAAGGGGGAACAAATGAGTAAATGTCACTTCAAAGAGATGGTGGAAGATGGAAGATTGAAAAGGGTGTGGAAGAAGATAATTCAGCATCCATCTCCACAGTGAAAATAGACCCATTTCTTTAATTCTTTCGATTCTTTCTTTTTATTTTATTTTTCCCACTGAACCAAACTGTTGGGGAAATGCCGAAAGCAAGGGAGGAATAGTGATGAGGACACCCAACCCTTATACTTTTTTCGGTTCACCCAATAAGAGAAGAAATTCAAATTAAGATAATAATACATAAAAACTGTAAAATCTTCAACTTTAATTAATGATGGATAGGTTTAAATTTTATTATATAAATACTCATAATTTGTAATACATGCATCTGCATAAAAAAATACTCAACTAACAAACCAGCCAAGGTAACAAAGTATTTGTCACCAAGATTTAAAAAAGAAAGAAAGTATCTTTTATTTTAATTTGGATCCACTGAAGGCAATAAATTTTATTGGTGAATATTCTGTGACGTAATTAAAATCCACCTGATGCAGTTTTCGAAAATAGAATTAAAACATCTAGATTTCATCGGAAAATTCGTACTATTAAACATAATCAACTGAAATTAATTAATTTATCATTTTTTAATCTGAATGTTAATCATAAACCTTTATCACTTAATTGTTAGAAATTTAAATGTTAACACAACATTTATATTTAAAAAAATAAAAAAATAAACAATATATTTTAAATTGAAAGTCACGTTACTTATTTAGTAAATCCTCTCCAAAAAAAAAACTCTATAAGAAATATCTAAAAGTTTTTTTTAAGAACGACCGAAACTAGTTGTATAAAAAAAGATATTCAAAGATCCATCAGTTTACTTTTTATCTATAATTCTATATTATTATTATATAAAGAGATTTTTTTAGTGTTATATTTTGTTTTCAATTTTATCCTTTAAATATTTTTTAAATCAAAATAATTATTCTACCAATTTTATCTTTTAAGTGTTTTTTTTCTTTTTAAATTTAACCGTTTTTTTCCTAAAATTTAAATATTCTTTTAAATTAAAAAACTATTTATAATTAATACAAAATTATCTAACAAAACAAAAAATCATCTAAAATAAAATTATTTAAAATTACTTTTATAATTATAATAGTAGTAATTTATTAATTTTTGTTATTATAAAAAAAAAAAAAAAAAAAAAAAATTAAAAAAAAATTATTTTAAATTTTTTTTATAATTAAAATAATAAAAATTTATTTATTTTTTTTATTATAAAAAAAAAAAAAAAAAACACCACATGTGTATAGAAAGCTTGAAATTTTGGGATTGGGAGAGACGAGAATATGAAGGTGATAAAGATTCTTTCGAAATTAAACGCTTTAATAAAAGTTTTGGGCCTGGATGAGCCACATGGGCTCTTAAGACACCGATCCAAAAATGTCATGATAGTTCATACAACTCATTTGAATTAGGCAATTCCGTTGAGTACTCACATGTTTTCTTTGTGCACACTCTTAAGTATAAAAAAGAAAAGGTGCAAATTGTCCATAGGTAAAAAAATATTTTGAATGACATAACGTAAAAAAAAAATTAATTTAAAAAAATTATTCATAATTTACTTTTACATTGCATAATTTAAAAATGGATATTAAACTTCACAACTAGAAATCCGTTTATAAATTACATAATCTGTTCTAAAATATAGAATTTGTGAAGTATAGTGTTTTCTGATCATACAATTTGACAACACACTATAGATTATATGATTTGAAAATATAGAATATTTTTCTTAATTTAAAATTACATTTTGAATTGTGTAGTCTCAAAATAATATAAAATATTGAAATTTTAAAATACATTATCAAATTACATAATGTAGAATATAGTTTCAGATTAAAAATATATTTTAAATTATATAATTAATAAAATGCTTTCAAATTCTATAATCCAGAAATCTAAACTATTAAAATTTAAACTTTTCTAACATTTCCATAAAGATGCATGAAGAAAGTACGGATGTGAAGGAGGAAAGACCTTCATTTGAAAGTCCAGTGGCATGAAAACAAGAAGGCCCAAGTTTAAGATCCTACTGCACGGGCTTTTGTCTGAGGTTTCAACACCCATAGATGTTGGCCCAATATCGAGCCCAAAAGAAACAACAAAAGACCATCCCGATATTAGGAGTTTGTGTGATTAGACTAGAAAACACCAATTCGAAGTTTAATAGTTCAATCGTAGTGAAATTGTGGTGGAATTGATAAAAATAATAATAGTAATTAAATAATATTGGATAAATATAATATTATAATATAGTAATACTAAATACTAAAAGTATTATATTTTATACTTAAAGTATACAGTCTAAAAAATAAATTTAAAGTACATATAAAAAATTAAATCAAATATGTCATAATACTTAGGCTTATGTCTAAGTATTTAAAAAAAAAAATATTACCGATTTTTTAATTATTGTTTTTGTAAAATTATTTTTTTATTTATCCACTAAGAACTGGTTTTTAGATTGGTTTTAACTTTAAACTGGTTCAACGATCCCAACAGCGTGATTTAGAGAAAAAAAAAGGTTAAAAAAATGTTGTACATGCAAGGAATTTCAGAATGCTAATAGTTCACATTTTATTATATGAAGAAAATGAGAGAAGGACGAAAATCCTTTGATGATAATTAGTAGGGAAGTTGTGACTGTAGAGTTGATTTTTAATACCAAATACTATGAATGAAGGTTATTACTAAAAATTCTTCTTCTTTCAATGGGGAATATTCCTTTCTGCAATTGGGAAATTACTATTATTAGCTTACGAATATTGGTGCTTAATTAAAATGTAATATACCAATTATTGATGGGAGAATAAAGTTTTCGATATGTAATAGAAATCATGAAAGTGTAGTGAACATCGATTTTTAAAGGTGTGCCAATTTTAGAGTCACATATTTAAGTTAAATAAAAGAATTCAACATGTTTTATTTTTCATAAAACGAAACTCTTCACCTTTTCACTTTGGATTCCACTTTCACCTTCGAGAGAATTCGCACATAGAATTGCATTAGTAACACAAATAAAATGGCTCCTAAGTTTCAGAGTCGCAGTGTCACGAGAAAACTTCAAAAAGAGAAAAGCCAAAAAAGAAGAAAAAAATTTGTGCTGAAATCTGAAAAGGAAAAACCGAATTTAACGGAAAAAATAAAGCAAATCCTGGAAAAAATGTGGCAAACAAAAAGCTGTTTGAGTCAAATATTAACTTGATTAACGTGGATCAACACTTTGGTCTTTATTCATGGTTGTAGTAGGACCCCCAAGTCATAGGTTCATTGGGAGCATGAGATATTAATTCATTTATCACCATTTCCACTTTCCAATAAATTTGCATATATTTCCTTGTCATCATTTCCGATATATTTCCTGAATAATAATTGCTCCATCATGTTACCAAGCAACAATCCAAAAACGATCATAATTACATTCTCCTACTTTTTTCAAATTAGGTATGAACTACAAAAATATGGATTATAATAAACACAAGAACCTGAAAAAAAGAAACCTTTGGATTAGATTTTCTGTCATTAGAGAGCAGAATAATAATAGTATAAAAAAGTTGAGTTGTGTTTCAGGAAAAGTCATTGCAATGCATCTCAACGTAGGTTTACAAGTTTAAAAGGAAAATGTGAGAGAGTGGAAATTCTGTTACACCCATTTACTGATAAAATTCAATTTAAGAAACAATGTAATGCAAAAATGTGAGAAGAGTTATTAATGAATTAACGGCTACTGAAAAACAACATAATACATCCTTACATGATGTTACTTTTTGTTTATTGACTTTCCAAAGACCAAGAACACAGGATGATGCAAAAAGATGAGAATCCCAAATCAACGCAGTTCTCATTAACTTGGATATGCAGCCGAAAGAACATTAAATAAAATAATTTAAAGTCGGTAGAAAAGGTAGTATCCGCCGTTGACAAATCTGCATGCTTTACCAAATGAACTTACAGATAGGAAAAAGCTTTATACCAGCACTGCAATATAAAATATGTATTCAACCCAATCATATGAAAACGAGTCAATTACAAAACAAAAACACATTACAATATACCTCAGTAAAAGCATAATGTATCGATACAAACTAACATCCTTGGAAATATTAGGACCAAAAGCTTCATCATAAGATGCTAAAAGGACGGTACTGCGTGGAGCATATGAAATTGAATTATCACAATGCATTAGTGTTAGTCTTCCCAACCAAAGTTATCTTAAAGAATCATGACCTCTGCAGAAAAAAAGAAGAAACTCTAAATCTTACAAGCACGACGAGGAATGGTATAGTAAATAGGATAAGAGAAGAGTTAATGAGTGAAGAAAGTAATGATGAATTCTGTTTTTAAGTCAGGAAAGGAAATCCATTGATTTCAACTTCTGGCCATCCTTTATCCAAATTCATACCATTTTCTATTTCTGTTGAAACATATAGATCATAGATTCAAGAACGTTAGTTAGTGTGAGATAAAGACTACAGTGTAGAATATGAAGGGGTTGTGTAGCTAGGGTAGTAGTGATTAAACGTGCATATTCCTATTTGAAACGCTTCCGTTGGTGGTAACAGTTCATTATTCGATAATACACTGACGATATACGCAGATACTATTTGTCCACAAAAAGAACATGTAATTGTAAGAAAAGACAGTGTCGTAGTAGCAGTCGTATGTAACTGTTGTGGGTTTGAAGAATTTGAAATAGTTGAGCACATGATTAATCTGAAATAAGTGTTGATTTTGGTTAATTTGGTCGGAATGATGTGGATCCGTGGAGGGCAAAGGCATATAAAGTTTTGTTATTTAATGGAAAAAAAGAGTGATGAGTATAGTAGGTATAGGGACATGAATTGGAGAGACAGGTATCTGAAATGAAGCAAAGGGAGAGGGAGGTGAAGAAAAAAACAAAGAGAAAAGATTTATATATGAAGGAATTTGGATGAGAAGGTGGAAACGGAAATGACTGGTCATCACTTCACCCAACAGACAGAAAGCAAAGCCAGCACAGCTGTTTTACTATTTTTGTTTTTCATATTCATTTTTCTTGCATAAAGCGATGCCCCCAGAATCTTCACACAAATCTTTCACAGTTACTCACTCGCCCCCAACAAATAAATACCACCCTCAGAACACAAACCTAACCTATGCTTCAAACTTCAAACTGCCAAAAATGGTGCGTGTCAAAGAAGCTCACGTTGTCACACCGTCAGAACCCACACCCAACACTGTCCTCCCACTCTCAGCACTCGACTCGCAACTCTTCTTGCGCTTCACAATCGAGTATCTCCTTGTTTACAGGCCCGCCCCGGGCCTCGACCGGGCTTCAACCGCCGCTCGTTTAAAAACCGCATTAGCTAAAGCGCTTGTTCCTTATTATCCATTTGCTGGAAGAGTCCGGCCCCAGCCCCAGGGGCTGGGCCTCGAGGTCGTGTGTCGGGCCCAGGGCGCTGTCTTCATCGAAGCCTCTTCCGAACGCTACAGTGCCAATGATTTCCAAAAGGCCCCCAAAACAGTGGCCCAATGGAGAAAGCTCTTATCCCTCTACGTCACTGACGTCCTCAAAGGCTCGCCGATTCTCGTCGTCCAGCTCACGTGGCTCGCCGACGGGGCCGCCGCCGTCGGCGTCGGAATCAACCACTGCATCTGCGACGGCATCGGCAGCGCTGAGTTTCTGAATTACTTCTCCGATTTAGCGTCGGAGAAATGTCAGGGTCTGGGTCTCGGTGTGGGTGTGGGTGTGGATCCGAAGCCGAAACCGGTTTGGGATAGACATCTTATGAATCCGGATAACCGAAGCGAGGCGAATCCAGCGATGCATGCTGAGTTTTGTGGAGTTCCTGATTTGTGCGGGTTTATGAACCGTGTGACGAGCAGGCTGAAACCTACTTGCATTGTGTTGGACGAGAGACGCATCGAGGCGCTGAAGCGCGCGTGCGGAGGAGCGTCGTGCACGTCCTTCGAGGTGGTGGCCGCGCACGTGTGGAGGAGCTGGGCTCGGGCGTTGGGGTTTCCGAAGAACCAGACGCTGAAGCTTTTGTTCAGCGTGAACGTGCGGAAGCGCGTGAAACCGGGTTTGCCGGAGGGGTACTACGGGAACGCGTTTGTGTTGGGGTGCGCGCAGAGCAGCGCGTGGGAGTTGGGGGAGAGAGGGGTGGCTCACGTTGTGAGTGCGGTGAAGCGTGCGAAGGAGAGGGTGGATAGCGAGCACGTGCGGAGGGTTGTTGAGTTGGTTTCCGAGTCAAGGGCGAGTCCTGACTCGGTGGGGGTGCTGATTCTGTCGCAGTGGTCGAGGCTGGGTTTGGAGAGGGTTGAACTAGGCATGGGAAAGCCTCTGCATGTGGGACCCATTTGCTGCGATAGGTACTGTTTGTTTCTTCCGGTGACCGGAGAACGCCACAGCGTGAAGGTCATGGTGGCCGTCCCCACCGCCGCCGTTGACAATTTCCATCGCTTCCTCCGGGAATCCAATTCATGACCCAACCACAACCTCCTATGTTACGTTGACCTCTGTAATTATTCCGTTTTACAAAAATAAATAAATAAATTTTCAATTTTCCTCTTCTCAATAAAATCTTTTATTAAAATGGATTAATTATTTAACTATTATTATATAAGATATAAGAAGAAGACTTCGAGATTAAGGAATAATTATTATTTATATATATACATATATGATTGTTTCTTGGTCTAATCAATCAATCAATCAAAGGAGTGAATGAAAGATTGGCATAGTATTACTATTAACGGTTATGGAATTGAAATTTATTTGATGCCATTCCCACTTTCTGAAACTGATCCCTTAACTTTTGAGATCATGTTACACTGTTTCACGATCGAGTCCCATAAAAATCTTGCACCCTTTATATCAATTCAACACAGCTTGACATCTGTGTAAAAGACAAACACAGAGGATTAGGATTAATAACTTGATTCAAGGTTATCTATATTTCTATAAATAGAAGGGGGATTTCCCCACATAATATTAATTAACCTTTTCTTATTCAATCAACTAAACTTTTTTCTTTATCATGCCTCGTGTCATCTGGGATTTTAATGCACCACTTTCTTTTTGTTAAGTCTAGTCTTTCTAGTTTTAAACTACTACAATTAATCATCACGTTTTATTAATAAAAAATTTCGATATCATTATTTTGTTGCTCAAATAATAAAAAGTTTGAAAGGAATTGGAAAAAAAAATAATAATTAAAAGACTAAGATCTCGAAATTTGATATACGTTTTTTTTAGTTTGAATGGAATATGGTATTTTAAGTAATATGTTTTAAGTAGAGGATGAATTAAAATGGTTTTAATGGGTTGGGTAACTTTGAAAGAAAGAAAATAAAAAATGAAGAAGAATTAAAGAATTGTTGAATTACCAAAATTTCACACGAACTATAATAGATGGACATAAAAGTTTTTTTTTTCAACATCTGTATTATTAGATGTTCTATGAGACAGATTAGGATTAGAATTAACAAATGTTAATTTCTGTTAATAAAAACTTGGATTCACTATTGTTTCTCTTCTATTCTTACCAAGATTACATCATATTTATTGATTTCTCCCCATCAAATGATTGTAGATCTAGGTATGGGCAATTGTTTATAATGTTTTTGCAATTATGAGAGTATGTTTAAGTAATATTAAACCCGCATGTATATATGAAATCACTTTTTCTAACATCATCTCATGGACGCACGATAGAAAGTATAAGACAAAATGTTTGTGAAAAGAAAAACATCGAGAGTGCAACAATATGATTTAATGTTTATATGTTCTGGGAATTTAATATTATATCATTTTTTTAATATGTTCTTTTAGAAACATTAGTTTCTAATCGAGATAGATATTAGTACTTTTAGTTAATAGTTTAAGTTTGTGTTAATTTTTGTAAGATCTGATTTATTACTATTAAATTTATTTATTTTTAAGTAAACAATTTAAAACATAAAAAAACTTAATAGGTTTATTATTTAATCAAACAAGTAATAGAATTATGGCATGACAGAAATAAGTGTGTTGCGAGTATCATAATAGATAGTTGGTACTCGCGGATATTTATTATCCGCAGATAGTTTGATATTCTTTTATAAACAGATTTAGGTGTGAATATCATCATACCTTCTGTACCAACAAATATATGTTACCTACAACAATTAAAATTAAAATTTAATTTATATTTATTAAGTTAAATTTAAGTAAATTTAAAATTTAATTTAATTTAATTTTTTGTCATATTTTTTAATTTGATTTTAAAAATTTAAAAAATATTTTTTTAAAATATATATGGGTATCATAGAATACTTGCAAGTTTTAAAAAATTCATAAATATTTTTTAAATGAGTACTCTAAATTTTTTGCTAGAGTCGAATTACATATTATCCATGCTTAATGTGATGGATTGTCATTTCTGAACATAATACAATGGTTTTATTTTTTTGTAAACAATTTTATTTTATTATAAAGGTTTTCCATATTTTTTTTATTTTCAATTTAGTCTTTCAAATGGAGTAGCTTTTTTACCTCTAAAATTTTATTTTTTCGTCTCATAGTTCTTTTATACTTAAAAAAAGTTTATTCAAATTAAATTAAAATGAAAAAAAACTAAAAGGCCAAACAACTTTACCTAAAAGTATTAAAACTTATGTACTCCTATTGATACATCTTATAATTAGAAGAGAAAAAAAAGTCACATGTATGATTTGTGTGATTAGTTGTTGTTGCTGGTTTTGAGGGTATGTATGGAATAATGAGTTGTTTATAATAGTAAGTGTGAAGTAGAGGAAAATGGTGGCTCCTATGAAATTATGATTATGATGTTGTTACAAATGTTTTATTGTAATTAGAGACATGTCATTGCAATGATGTTGTCTGTAAGAAGAAATAATTAGTCTCTTAATTTATAACTCACATCATAAATATGAAAAGTTGTGTATGAAATTTTGCATAAAAAAGTGGATTATGTCGGTTTGGTTTTGAAGAAGATATGCATGACGTATGGTATAGAATTTTTTGAAAAATAAAAATGGAAAAAAGCATATTCGAAAACTTTTAAAATAAGTGGATGCATTCATATGCGAGGGTGGTATGCAGACAAATAGTACTGGTGGCGTCATTAATTAATGCAAAATTCATGTTCAGACACACTTCATTTCACTTTATAAATTACATAAATCATTTGACTTTCTCTGTAATAATGTCTTATAGTTATGTAACTGCAACCATTATTATTACAAACATTTATATAATGCCCAAATGGGTACGGAAAATATACACTACATGTTTCTATCATTATTCTTTCCTTCTCTTTTATTTATTTATTTTTTCTGTCAAATCTTTTCTGCAATTCCATTTGATGTTACACTAAATAATCCTTTGGTGCTTCAAGATAAGATTGGAAGGAATCCTCGACTAAAATAATATCAACCAAAATTAAACAAAGTAAACTAACATATATAAACAAATGTTAATATGAAGATTTTTATATGAAATGAGTCTGGAATTCGAGCTTGAACACTGCGCCACGGGTAGGTGGAAACGTTGATTAAAATGACAAATCAGACTTCATATAAAATAAATCTGCTGATGATTTTTTCAAAATATGTTCAAACATGTGAAGCAAGCACACGTATTGATTCAGGAACACAATTAATGATGTCACAAATGTAAAGGAGAAACTAGTAAGATAAATTGTTTATCATTATATTAAAAGTTATGTTTTTTACTGAGAGGCAACACTTTTTATTTAAAGATTAAAATACTTTTTTTGTCCTAATTTTCGTTAATGTTATCAATCTAAACAACTTTATCCAATTAGGACCTAATTGAATTAAATTGACAAAAATTAGGATCTATTTGGGCACCCTGCAAAAATTGGAACCTATTTGAAAAAGGTTGAGGAAAATTGGGACCAAAAAAGTATTTTAACCTTACTTAAAAATATAATAATCTAAACGCTACGATTTGATTGTGACCCGGTCCATTTAGCTTTTGTTATAAGACAATTAATGCTACCTGCAACAATCTTCCCCTTAGCCATTATCTTACTAGGAATCTCATTCTTAGATTGTGACTTGCTCATCTAACCTCCGTCACAGGACAATTGTACAATCCACAACAAAAATAAATATCAACGAAAATAATATATCTTAAAAAGTCTTGTATCATTTAAAATAATTAAAGAAACGAGTGTTTATATAATTGATTTGAAAGGATTTTAAATTTAAAATTTTCTTATATTCTTATATTAGAATGAGATTTGGATTAAATTCTTGTTTGGAAAAGGGTAAATTTTTTTATATAATGTTATTATCTAATAGTCATTAAACAAGTATTACTGTTTTTATCAAATTTTTGGAGTTTCCATGAAGCCTGGTTGTAGTCCAAACTTAAGTCTACAGTGGTGGTACAAGAAGCTGATATATGGTATCTAGGGAAGTGAAAAAGACAAGGGTGCAATTGGTAGATGGGTAGTGTGTATTGAAATGAAAGAAAGGTAATGGAATGGTGCGTACTATGAAATGTAGTGGATGGTGATTTGTCTCTTATGACAGAATTCACAGTACAATGAAAGACCTTGTTGTTGGTAGTGCAATATTAATGTGAAGCACTTTGTTGCTTCTGCTGCTATATATTCAAATGGAACAAGGCTTTGTCTCAACATTATTATTTTTTTTACAAATTTAAAGGGATATTGAGTCCCAGATGAATCTTTGTGTGCTGGGCCTGGAGGACCATGCATTTTACTATCATGTACCTTGTTCCCTGCTCAAGATTTTGTGGGATTTTGGTGTATTTCCAAAATGGGACAAAATAATTGTTCCTCCAATTGAAAAATGAGAAAAGGGTTTCGTTAGAACTTAGAAGTGACCTGCTTGGACTCTAGTTGTAGGTGTAGCAGCAGGATGATCAATCAAATGATGCTTTTCTTCTCGCATTGTCTTCATCTGAAATCCATCAACTGCTTAATCACAAACCAAATAAACCAATGGGTTGAGTAGATTTAATGTCACCGTTTTTACTATCATCCATGTCGCTTGTAAAAGATCCAAGTTTCTGTTTAAAAGTAGTGAAATTGGAGTATTTTATAGTTGGGTGGTTAAACACAAATTATCATTGAATAAGAGTTTTTGAAGAACTTTAATAATGACTTGGCTACCTCCTATAATAGATAATGGAGAGCAGGAGTTTAGATTAGATATGTGATTTATCTTTTATTTTTAGATAAGATTAGTTTATCTTTTACATAGCATTTTATGTTTTTTATTTTACATAGACTAAAATAAAAATGAATAGAAAATAGAAATAAAAAAAATAGAAAACTGAAATAAGTAGAAATTAATTACACAATACTAGTTCGCAAATTGGCATGGTGCAGGATAACCTCTTGTCCATATTTTCTATTTACTGAAATTTGTATCCCTTGGTGTTATAAATTTGCTTGATATTGTATTTTAATTTATTGTTTTTGAATTTGTTACCGTAATAAACTAGTATATTGCTGGATTTTTGTAATTACATTTTCTTGCAGTTTTTATTCCTTAAAATTAGGTGAATTTGCTCATGAATCAAATGACTTGTCAATGGGCAATTTAATTAGATCAGATTACATACCATTTAGCGCACCAAAAAGTGAAAGAATCGTGCTGGAATCTAAAAAATAAAATAAATAATGAAATCTACCGGATAAAATCAAAGGAATCCTTCAAAGGTGACAAATAAAAAGTTATTACTTTCAAATTTATTAGCCTGATAAGCTATACTCTCTACAAACACATACTGTTCATTGCAGGTACATTGAGGAACAGAAAAATGAACATCGCCCGTTTAATACGATTGCAAAGTGGATGATCACAATTACAATAATGGGGTGTTGCTTCCTACACCCATACAATTTTCTTTATTCACCGCATCAAAACAACTACAGTGTTAGGGTGCAGTAAGAAAAATGAGATGGTGCAGGAAGTCATTTCCACAATAATGATATTCAAAAGCCCAATAACTTGGAATTTTGCAAAATGGACTCTCCGCAGAAAGCAGAAAGCAGAAAGCAGAGAAAGAGATTGGGTGTGGCCTGAACACGTCAAAATCTCGAAGGGAAAGCGTAGGTTTACAATATAAACGAGGTCTGCAATTACTGAAATAGACCAATATACATTGTTTGAATTCATCTTAGTTTGATAATATTGATTACATTGACGTCATCCCAATGAATAAAGGGGGAGATGAATGGGAAAATAGAAGAAAAATGAGGGAAGTACACGGATTATACAAACCTATCAACATATTACAACAATATCTAAAGTAACCAAAAATGACGAAGGCTTAACTTCTGTTCAACCCTGTCACTTGGTAATCTAAATTATTATGAACTCAAATGTCAGCTGTGAACCATGATTCACGCAGCAGACATCTAAAGTGGTAAATGGTTTATGATTCTACTAAATCTAGCTGAATGCGAGAACCTTCTTCCCTGTAATTCCAGTGCCAGCTTCCACTCTCCATCATATCTTGATCAATTGGATCTAACTGGATTGCTAAACCTGAAATGCAATTATGAACGTAAATCGGTAAAACATTGTATGACTAGGACAGAACAGATAATTTGACTAAGGATAACAACAGTAATATTCTCAAAATAATCATGATAACAGCATATATTACTTCAGGCAACCAAAGCAATAAGGAAAGGAACCAAGCAAAATAAATTTCTGAAGTTGAATAGACCTGGGTTTCCCGGCTTGATTTTCAGTATGTGGCCATCTGGAACTTCGAACACGTGATTTCCCTATATCAGTTAAATAACAGAAGAATAAGGTATTAGTTTATAGGTATCAAATATCCACCAGAATTAACGAAAGAGTAATTTTATTTTACTAATTTTTAGGCTATATGACAACAGTAATTGAAGGCTTTTTTATGAGGCTCTGGTTCTTTTAGACATTCAAATACAAATGACTACAGGGTCAGCTTAATAGTTAAGAAGCAGTGACTCAATAAATTCTAAATTTGAAATGAATCCTTTATGCCGGTGATTAGAAAAAGTGTCCCAAGCTAATATTGTTAGGAACAATGTGGGTTGGGTATCCATGAAGGGAATAAATCCTGTTTTGTCAAGCAATTCGAAGGCCGTTATGGGTATCCTATCCTACCATGCACATCCACATTCACACCAAGGCAAATTGGTTTGGATTCGATGAAAGCTCTAACTTACAGAGTATGAGAAATCATGGGCTCAAATCCAAGGAGTAAGCTCTATTGTAAGCGAGACTTTTTGCAACAAAGTTTTTAGAGAGAATAAAATCCACATTTAAACGTTAACCTGTAAGACAACATCAGTAGCCTCAAATTCAGCATTTCCATGAAGTATGATTTGCAGCCCCTCAGATCGCTGCACATCATGTTTCCAGTATATGTTTCGACCACAGTTCCAATCAATTCCCTTGTTAAACACCTTGACATTTTGCAACTTACATTTTCCACACCTGGCATGATAATAAGACAAATGTGTATAATAATGCTAAATGCTTGCGATCTAAAGTAATGTTATGCCTTAGATCTTGGGATCTTCAGGTACGATGAGGTCGATAAAGAATCACAATAGTTCTTACTAATACAGAAAGAACAATACCTTTGGCCATAATGTAGTATGGATTCACCGCTCTCATTATTCTTCATTGAGCCCATAACATTCTCAGCTATTATGATCAGGCTTCCGTTGAGCTGGAGTAAAGAGACAAATCACAAATATCAGCCCAATATCTTAGAACTTCACGCCACATAAGTCAACCAAATCTATTTGCTTAATACCTGTACATTCCTCCAAAAAAACTCTGCAACCTCTATTTGTAACTCAGAGCCCTCCGATATGGAACCACCATAAAACTGATCACAAAAAAGAATAACAAAATAATCGAAACCTTCATATGTAAATGATGATCAACACAATTCACCGTTGTAAAGCCGTAGAACTGTCATGTTTCAAGCAAATTGGATTGAAGAAAGGGTTACAGCTAAACAATACGAAGAAAAAATTGTGTAAAAAGGTTATGATCAGGTCTTGTCATGTGTTAAGAACACTATGGTGGAGAGGAGACTGAAAAAATGACCTATTTAAGGGAAAACTTGAGACCAATATGTTTAGAACACAGCCATTTACTGATAGAATTCAATTAAACTTCATACTTTAAAATTTATACAAACAATATAACATAAAATTGACAATTATTGATGAACGAATGCTGAAAATAACATAATAATACAGGGTTACCTTTTGCTTAGTGACTTCCCAAAGAGGACCAAGAGCAGGATGCAGAAGGATGAGAAATGGTGGTCCTGAATCCACATAGTTCTCATTAGCTTCAATCTGCATGAGAGAACAAACATAACAATATAATTGTACGTACCTAGAAAAGACAGTCATCCTCCCTTTACAAGCTTACATGTATTACCAAATGACAAAATAAAAAGGTTTTGCAGTAGCATACTAGTATAATATGAAATTGTACTTGACCAAACTAAATGAAAATGAATCAAAAATCATAAAACACGCTAGTATGCATATATATACCTCAGGAAGTCTTATATCACACTGTGAAAGAAGATCGTGAGCATTTCGTAAGATATCCAGAAGAGCCCCATCAGGTGTCTGCATAAAAATGCAAAACATATTATAGATATTTAAGAGCAACCATCATTACAACTCCAACACATAAACTGTAGGTTTGTCCAGGTAAAAATATACGAGGAACATAAAGATAATCCTATCCACTCAAATAACCTGTAATTTAGTTCATAAGCTTTCACTATTGTTCAAAACACGTAAGATATTCAGGTAATACCAACTGCTAAGTGAAGCCAAGCACTATCCAAGTATATAAAGAAATATTACGAACAGACCTCATAAGGAAGAGATTACAAGAATGCAAGGACTGTCAAAAACTTTAAATGGAATCAACATAATGGAATATCACATGAAATTTGTTTACTCAACACAATCTAGACAAAAAAATGATATTTCACCAATGCAGTAAATCGAACCTGGTGTAAAGACTTGTCTCCATGCCTTCTTTTTTTCTTGGCGGAGGAGGTAACTCTCCTTCTTTTATTATATACAATAAAAGTATCTAGCTCATCTGCTCACAAGTAAGAGTTTTGTTAAGCTCAACTAAATGGGAATTGAAGTATATGGTTTGTCAGATCAGACAAGCACGCGCAAGACGTACCTTCCACATCATTATAACATCTAGATGAGTACGAACTGAAATAATTGTCAGCAATATTTTGCATTGTGCACTCAAGTCTACCACCAGAGACGCTAGTGAATGGAAAGGGGGAAGAGTAAGTAGTAAATGGAACAAAAGAATCCGCAATATGCACAGCGTGAAAATATTTAATCACAAGGAAAATTAAGGTCAAATTACTTATTTGGTCTCTGAACTATCTGGAAATTTTCAAGCAGGTAAAACTTAAAAAAAAAAAAAACTAAATGGGGTCCTAAGTTTAGTAGTTTTTAAATTGAGTTCTTAGGGTTTTAAAAACAGTCATAGACTAATTTCAAGATGCCATAAACTAACCCCAAGGACCTACCTTTTTAGTTTAGGAACCTATTACATTTTTTTTACTTTAAGGACATACTTTCAAAATTCACAAATAGTTTAGCCACCAACTGAGTAATTTAATAAAAAATAATAAGAGAAGTAATAATAAGAAACAAATAATCACTGTAGAAAAGATGAAATTATTTTAAAGGAAAGGAAATCCATCAATTTCAGCTTGTGGTCGTGTCATGCATTCAAATTCAAATTTTCAGTTTCTAAACAATACATGGATATAAACTAGTGTCAGATAAAGAATATATATTATAAATGTTTCACTAGCTACTTACTACTGTTAACACATGTCTCCATTTTGAATATTTAATCAATAAGAAAAATGGCAGCTTAATGTACGAGGCTACCACTAACTAGGGTTTGGATAAAGTAGATATACACAGCCTTACCCCACACAAACAGAAACGTTTTCAAAGATTTGAACCTGTGACCTTTCTGTAGGTCGCAAGGCAGCAACCTTACAGTTGTGCTAACCTTCATTTTCAATTTAATGTATAAAACAAAGTAATAAAACTGCATTGATAAATTCACAAGGAGAAGACATACCTATGACATTTGCCAAACTGATCTGTGTAAACTATTGGCTTTCTTGTATTTAGCACCATTCCAGGTAAACTATTTCCATTCTTACTTGATCCAATTAACTCCGCAGAAGGTAAATCAACATATAAGATGTTCGTATTGGCTGGGAACTCTGCCTGCAAACTTGATTATACAGAATGAAGTTGAGATTTGGGTTATGCATTTCAAATTAGAAGGCCTAAAAGACAAAAAGAGTAAAGATTCCTAAAAGAATAAATTGAAGACAACACTGTCTAATCAACTGAGACAGAATTTTGAGCAACAAAATTTAGCCTTTGTTTTCAACAAATAAGATTAGAAGAACAAGAAATAAGGCTCCAACTATGCATTCATGTTTCTAGGTAGGATTAATTTTTCTAAATCCAATTGATTATCACAGAATCAATTGATAATTTATCACAGAATCTGGAAACCAAATTTGAACATACTAAGTCAGTTTAGAGTATGAAAGCCCAAATCACTTTTTGAGACAGGTGAAACACTGAAATAAATCCAGTCCAGGAAAATCACATACCTTTTTGGAGCAAGAGGTCCGGTAGTGATTCCAAACTTGTCAAACTCAGTGTACTCAATACAAGAAACGCCATATTCCCATTTACCATCAAGACTTTTCTTCTCCATCAGAACATTAATTCCTTCTGTAGCGCCTGATATCCGCTCACAAGATGCAAATCCCAGTTTCTGTTAAAGAACACAGTTCAGAAATTGCAAACAGTATTCTACTTGAGATTTGAGAATGGTTTAGCTTAATAAATATTACTGAGAACAGCGCCTTTCTTTTTTTCTTAAAGATCTTCAGGCAAGATAAATATTAAATAGGGATAATGCTGCAAGCAAACAGTGCGTTTATAGGATAAACAGTTGGACTGCGGTATCTCATTTTCTTTTTTCCAGTGTATATTATACACAAATATCTGTCATAGTTGATTTACCAAAATCTTATACATCAGAAACTTTAGACTCGGTAAGGAACTATACACGATAAGATATTATTTACACTTTTATCATAACATGTTTTAGCCTTTGTCCATGTACAAATAGTGCCAGAAAAGGCTGAGATTAACAGTTAAAAGAACCGCTACCTACCTTTCCATGACGTAAACCAATCCCTGCTAAGGCTAGGAGGGTTAAATCTGTAGCCGCCACAACGTTACTGCAAGGTCACCTGTATTGTAAATGCAAGTTTCTCGTACTAAGGAAAGCAAACCCAAGAAATATCAATCATAACAACAGACCTGACTTGGCGCAGAGTTGCACCTTTTCTTCCTTGAGAATAAAACCATTTGAAGATGCCTTTGTCATGCGCAAGTTTCCATATGACACCATGACCACCAGGCTTGCTCAAGGGATTCAATGGTTTGGTGACCAGCCATTGACCTTCTTCTGCACCAACAACTGGAACAAGAGGCTGCCAATTTACAAATTATATATTTAGAGATTGTTAAAATAAGATTACCTCTTCCGAGAAGCCATAGTATAGATTTATATAAAACCTGCTCAAAAAGTTTGAAAGTTGATCGACCTCTCCCAAACCATGAAAGTCTTTCACAAAGAGAAGTGACGTGGCTGTGGTTGTTCTTTGCGGCACTTGTCATTATTGCAACGGGTGTGATACATTGTTTATTGTATAACTTGAAGTACAAGAATTCTCTAGCCTTCAAACGTGAAATTGAAGAATTATATATTTCAGCGCCCAGCATAAAAACTTAATCTTGGTTTTATCATAAAATGAAAATGGGCATAGCAAGTATGACTTTGTTTGATAGTTGGAATCTAATACCTGAAGATCTCTTATAAGGCCTTCCAACAAAGTCCTTCCACAATATGGTAGCATTGCAGCAGGCAGGCATTCACCTGAGTTAGGATCAACCAAATCAAGCCTGTCGGCAGAACCTCCCAAAGGATAAATTTCACCTAGGTCTGGCAAACCCTAGAACGACAAGATCTTATTATTCGATGTTGCTACGAAGCATCTAATCTAAATGCAAGTTACGATTTACAAACCAAGTAATGTAATTAGACTAACCTCTATACCCCATAGAGCTGCTTGAGAAGCATACTCTGTGTCTTCAGAAAGGTTATGCCCATTAGGTGCATTAATTCCAAAAATTTGGCATTCTTTCACTTCATGTATCTGGTGCGACCACTTTATATTCTGCCTCTCAAATGACTTTTGGACAATAAGTTCCAGAACTGTTATCTGATATCTGCAGAGTATCAATGTTAGCAAACAAACAAGTAGATGCAAATTGAATTATTCCTAAACAGCATACACTCCTATTAAACAAAATTCATACCAAGCAAAACCAAAAAAAAACTTGATGGTGTTGGGATGAAGGTTTTAAAAGAGGGTCTGCAACTGCAATTTCAGCTGCAGCGTCAAGTTTTATGGGGTGACTGAAAAGCACCCAAACATTTGTGAACCCACCCTCAAGATACCTATATGGGGGGGAACTAAATATTTAAATATTCCACCAAACATCCCATAATACTATTGAACATAGACACCCCCATAATACCGAAGTTCCTATGAGACTGCGACTACAATTATGGCTGTATAAGCCGCATTCTACAATTTCTCAATCTATCAAGGAACAGGAACTGCATTACGTTGGTTGGGACGACAAGTAATGATGGAAAAAAGTGAACAAGTTCCTTATGCATAAGAGTTTATAAAAACATAAAGAGAGAAAAAAGTACAGAAGATTTATTCCCTTTCTGCCCATCTCATAAACCCAATGTATGTTCCAACAAAATGGGAGAACTAAAACTGTTAAACCAACTAAGAAGCAGAATAGTCCCGTTTCATAATTTTACTACTACGTAAGTCACCAAAGTCAATCTTAGTATAACTGCTTTCTGTTCGATTGTTAATATATTAAAAAAAAAACAAAAAGAAAGGTGGGTTAATTTTAGTCCATCTATTCCCCATTTGTTCCATGCTAAGCGAATGGTAAAAGTAGGAAAACGAAGAACTAACCCAATTATTCCTCCAATGCAGTCATAGAATCGCTCAATTTCCTCCAAAGTTTGTAACAACTTGTTCAATTCAATAATCTCGTAATCCCCCAACGCCATCCCCGAACCCACACCACCATTGCCATCAAAGGAATTCAAATTCTCAATCATCTCCGCTATAGCGTAGAGCGCGCTCTTCACGGCGCTCACAGTAGCCGCTGCGGCAGCGGCGGATTCTAGCGATTCGGTTCCGTCCAAACACAGCACATGCTCCTGGCCGGCAGCAACGACGCACTTGAGCAGGAACAGTTGGTCGGAGCTCAACCGGAGCGAGGCCAAAACCCTAGCAAGGCCGCGACCTGAGCTGAAGAAGCGCTTCACTCTGGAATCAGCGTTGAGCACTCGGAGCTTCTCGACGAGAGTAGCGCACGCCGCAAGCCTGTCGCGGAGCGCGGCGAGGCGTGCGATTTCGCGGTGGAAGTTGAAGTCGTCCGGCGGTGGCGGCGAGACCTCCAAGGTCTCGGTGGAAATTCGCGCGACTCGACAACATGTAGATAGAGAAGAGGGGAGAGAGAGAAATTTGGAGAAAGAGAGAGAGTGGGAATAAGAATGAGAATGAAAAGGTTTGGAGCGAACGGAGAAAACGAAACGCTTATTATGGGGAAGAAGAGAAGTGGAGTGAAGCATTGTTGAAGGCTGTGTTGAGTTGGAATATGCAATTGATTATTGATAAAGTGAATAAGGATGAATTTGAAGTTGTGTAGGATAAAGGGAAGATGCTAGAAGCATATACCAGAATAGAAAGAGCATAATAATAAGGAGGGAAATTAAATGTTTTCTTAACCGTTCATCAAGTTGTTGCATGTGCCGATTATATATACCTCTATCCTCTTCTTCCTTCTCGGACTGGCTCTCAGGATTTCACTATCTTCTTTCTCTCGCATACCTTACGGTCCACAAATCCAATGCTTTATTTGGGTAAATTATGTACAACGATTAAAATATTATAACATGTCATTTTGTACGATGCTTTACATCATCAACATTGATGTAAGTACAACTAATTTATGTCCCTTGCTTAAATGATTCAGAATTTGAGTTTGGGTAAATTATTAATGTGCATTTCTGGCATGTATTTGTTATAAGTGTTTTTTAGCAGGTACAGACTCAAAAGTCGTGATATACATAAAGACAGTCACGAGTGATGGACATTTTGAAATTGCATTGGCCAAACCCCAAAACAGTTTAAAGATGATTTGGTGCGATCATCTTAAGACCAAGTCAATAAGTCAAAATTTATACAGTTAAAGCAACTTCATTATTATACATCAAAATTTTGATGTAAATCCTAAGCATAATAATGGGAATAGCCTCTAAGCACTATTTCAAAGTAATTAGCTATTGCCATTATACGTAGATTATGCAGATGGCTGTCACCGTCCATCACAAATCAAAGAAATTTCGGTCGCTTTGTTTCTACTGTTTGGAATTCCACTATGAACTACTAATAATAAAGAATCAAGAAGAAAAAATAAGAACAATAAATATTGAAATGGAAAAATAATATGCATTTTTACCTTTTTATTTAAAAATGAGAACAAAGAGAGAGAAAGTTTCAAAGTTATATATAAATATAATAGAATATTGTTGTAAATTACAATAAAAAATGAAATCATTTATTTTTTATATAAGTAATTATTTTTTAATATAATTATAACTGTATTTTCTATTATAATAAAATAAAAATACTAAATATTAAATAAAATAAAATATATTAATTTAAATTGATATATAACAATGAATAATTGAAATGTATAAATATAAATAATAATTAAATATTATAAATACATTTAACAATTATAATAAAATGAATAATTAAAATGAAAACATTAAATAATTAATTAAATAAATTAAATATTTCATTGATATATGTTTCATATTAAAGTAATAAACTAAAATAAATATCAATATCAATTAAATCATTTTCAAACTTTTCACCGACTTTTCCATCCTCTTTCTTTTATTCTAAAGAACTTCACTTCCCACTTTTTCCTTCGTCTATACTATTTTCCACCCTCTAAAATTCACCCACTAATTCAAACACATTTTTAATGAATAGACTACGCTGCCCATTAATTATGCAAATGTTACGGATGCCTTTGAGGGCGTGACTCATTTATTGTTAGCATGAATAATATTTGATAAAGAAATCATTGTCTAACTCAAACTATGTATAACCAACAAATATACAAGTCACTAGAACAAAACCAAATTGCAGTCTCAATTTCGAAGACAATGGGATAAAAGTCCACAAGAATGATCTCAACCAGTGTTAGCGATTTATTTAAGTCGAAGAAACAAAGTATGAGAATTATCAGTGCCAATCGAGGCCTTATAAAGTTGCATAATTCTGAATTTCATACACCATCGCCATGCAATGAGCATCAGCTTATATGCTATGACCCTCAAGGGAATGTCAACTCCAAAAACTGATCCTATAAATCCTCTACGCTGAGACAGTGTCCTTTCTCGATTTTCAGTCAGGATTTTAAACGACAGAGAATAGTACTAGCCATCCATTGACAGACAGAAAAAATGTTTAGTGATTGAGAGTAAAATAAAAAGAAAAAGAATCTCAATTTCGAACTCTGCCTCTATGAAGGAGCTGAGAAGCTGAACCTAAATCCTGTCTTCCCACGATCATGTTCATCCTGCTTTAGCACGTAGTAGAAGTTACCCTGAAACAATGGTAAATGTGAAAATGAAAATTTAATTTGATAAATAACAATAAAATACAAAATTAGGAAGAAGGCCAGGAGAGGGGGCAGAGGCGCATAAGAAACGAGATTAAATAACTCTGCCGAACTTTGTCAATCTTGTAACCAAAACTGACCGTTCCCCTAAATTATATTCAGCAGTTGAAATAGTTCAAAAAAATTCAGGGGATTTGCAACAATATCAAAACTTGGATAAATTGTTGCCGGAGATAATTTTATAAGCAAAATATTAAGTGTTATGTTCAGAGTCACATTTCAAGGAAAATAAAATGAAAAACTACACAACTTGCCCAAAGTCCAAATATAACAAACAAGACTACTATCCCAAAGACTTCTTCCATCAAAATCATGATCTCTCTGGCCTTACCAAAAAATATGATTGGATAGTTTGACCATCTGCTCAATTATATGCAAGAGTAACTGAAACATTAACTAACCTCTAGGCGAAAAAGCTTAGTAGGAACAACAAAACCACATCCAACTGATGTTCGGAATGATTCTAAGAACTTCTGAGGTGAAAAGCGCTTATATTCATTCTGAGTCAATTTTGCAGTATTCCCAGCACCAGCAAAAAGATGACCATGGATTCCATGATTTCTCAACCACCTAACTGGGAGATCAAAAGACAGGTCTGCAAATGCCGTAACAGCAACATCTCCTCCAACGAAGTCCCATTTAGAGGAATCGTCATTGTCATCAATAATTTCATTTCTATTTCTCCTTCGTGGTTCAGTAGGACCTAATCCCCTAGTTTTAAACCCCCACAATGTTATTGGCCCTCCTAGGGTGCAAACTGGAGAGAAATCACCACCCAAATAAAACCTTTCAGGAAGAGGAGATGGCTTGTTCATGAAGTCATGCCCCCATGGAAAAACGACACCAGCTGAAATCCCAAGGTTAAGAGCTGTGTTATAAAACCCAAAGGGGATGGCACAGCGAACATCAAATTCCTGCATTAAGAGAATCCAAATAGTTAAGAAAAGAAATATATCTAAAATGAACAAAAAGAAAAAACAATATATTGGACAATTGAGGGATTACCACAGCTTGTTATACATGTGTTAATGTTAAGATTGCCCCATTCCCAACATTTTAAAAAAATGTGTAGAAATTTTACACCCTCCTATATATTGGTTACCACAATCCAAAACATATATAGCAGCCACTAAAGAAGCATAAGGCCATATGCAGCCAACCATGTACTAGTGCCAATGTTTTTCAAATAGTGGGTATAACAAAATAAGTTGTTCTTCAACTTGTACGAGCATCATCCTACTAAAACAAAGCATGGGCATTCTTTCATTGTGTGGAAAGGCAACACTTGGTCAAACAAGCACCCGATGCACTGTCTGCACAACTGGAAAAATTAAAACTGAATGATGTAAATGCGTACAGGAAAGGAAACATGTTATTACAGATCCCAGGTTCTATATTTTTCAAAATGTCCAAGATGAACTCTGCCCATACCCAAAAGAATAGGACATTTTAAACACGGTTTCCAAATCCTTAATTTAAATCTAGCTCATTGGAATATTTAAAGGGTAAAGAATGAGAAATTATTTTCTATTGCTCCAACAAATACATGCATAGATTGCTACAAACATACATACTCTAATTAGAATATCCCAAATAGAAGTTATAGGGAAGTAAATTTGGGAATAAAAATTTGTGCAAAATCAAATCCTCCTAATTGCAGTAATTAATCAATTAATTACACATATAGTTATAACAATCAATTCCTTTAAAAGTTCTTGTCTTCATCAAATTAGAAAGTATAACACCCCAAAATTATTTTAACAATTACTACACTGGTATCCATCACTTGATAGAGAGTATAAAGTTTTATTCATGACATATACAATTGCATTTCAGCTGATTAATTAATGGACAAGAAATTGATCTAATTGCACCTGGCGCAGAAATCGCAAGCTCCGATGATCTGGTGTAAGGCCACCAAAGTGAGTAGTGGACAGAAAAGCATATCCACTTGTAGGCCTAATTGGCGAGTTTCTCCTGTCAATTTTAAATGTATACTTCAAAGATGATAATAAACCATGCCCAAGCTGCCTCCTTATAGACCTGGATGACATTTGAGATGGATCAGTCAAGGTACGCCATCCAAGAGTGTAGACTAAGTCATGGTGCCTGGTTGAGATTAAGCCAAGAGACAATCCTAACAGCTGCTCTTTGTATGAAGAAAACTCTTGCCAATCTTGGGAAAGCATGGAAAGTCGTGCTACAAGAGGAGTTAACAACCCTTTCAGTCTTGGAGCAAACACTCCTACACTCACCTCTGTTGCTTGGTTTCCACCATAGGCCAAAGAGGCATCCCATAGATCACCATAACCTAACAAGTTTTTGTACTTAAGACCCCCTTCAGCAGTCCACGAACTTGTCTACAAGAGTGTTGCAACATTTTCAAAATGAAAACATATATATTAGCTTATTAAGACCAATAAATACTCATCAGACCAATATACAGCTTCCAATAAAGCAAGGCTGAAACAGAAACGTTGTACTCCCCCACACGTAAAAGATTATAGCAGAAAACTCATAGTCACGATCAGAACCTTATATTTTATCAACAGGAAATTAATCATATATTTGTCCCAACCTGATAACGTTTTAAAAATCCCAACAATTATTAGATAATGCAATTACACGTAGATTGTATCTTGATTTCCTTATTGACATAAGTACCAGAAGGAACCATTAGAAATTGAGATCACCGTTCTAATGGACCTAAAGACACAGCCCACTCCACCCATGAAGAGAAAAATCAAGTTGTAAGCCAAAGAATTTGGAGTTTCTTCCTACTTTATACCCATAAGTATACCCTTTCAGATTCTTGACACTATTCAAAATAACTCCTGCTCATCCCTAAGCATAACAACATTAGCCAAGAAATAAAACAAGGGTACATGGTTGTTTGTTTTGTTTTGTTGCAATAAGCAGAAAAGTCAACTTCCCTTAAATCCCTGATACTATAATCTAGGACAAGCAGGTCAGTATTTGTCTAATGCCTCCGTTGATAATAGTCAAAGATCATACTAGACGATGACATTGACCTCCTAAGAGCAGGAAGAGTGTGTGTTTTCTTTACAATTTAATAAAACCAAGATTTTATGGAAGAACAGAAGATCAAGAAATGAAGCTTTTACTACAAAGATAAACCTAGTCCAAGGATACCCAAATATTTTTTTCTTTATTACAGATTTGCTCACAAGCATCTGAAATGAAAAGATACATCCTCAAACCTAAGAACAAATGGATTCTCATATAAATTATTATTAATCACAAATTCTTTGAAAGCTTCAAATAACGCAATCATCGCTCAGAGACTCACATTGAATCAATTCAAACTTGAGCAATCACAACATCACACACGAAACTATAATAAAGAGCGAGATTGTACCGAGGGTTTGGTGTAAACGCCGAATTCGCCGGAGACTTTGTTGGCGGTCTCGACGACATCGACGATGACATTGGCGGTGTGAGGCAGCTCCGGCGGCCCAGCCTGAAGCGTGAGCTCGGTGGACTCGAAAATCTCGAGGCTACGGAGCCTGGCGAGGGCGATTTCGGAGGCGCGAATGAGCTCCTGCACGGTGGCGGCGTCCTGGAGAAGCTTGAGCTCCGCCTCGATCACCCAATCCTTGGTCTTGGTGTTGCCTCGAATCAGCACATCGTGGACGCGGATAGGTACCAACTCCGAAGCCAATCGCCGGGAGAGGGTTTCCAGCTTTGAACGCTGCTCGCGCAAACTCGACAATGAGGATCGGTCGTTCCGATTGTACGGCTCGTGCGAAACGACGTCGTCGTGACCGTCATCTTCTTCCTCTTCCTCTTCGTCTTCTTGTTCGTCGATTTCGTCGTCGTCGGCATTGTTAGGGTTTGGAGAGAAGGGAAGTGATTCGTTTCTTTCGTCCGAGTTTTCCATTGATGGGATTCGGAGGCAGTTTACGTGGTGAATTGGAGGGATTGAAGAGTGAGTTGGGTTCTGTTGTGTTAGTGAGTAAGCAAAAGCAACGCCAAATCAAGTTTTTTTGCATTTTTTTCTTTCTTTTTCCAATAATCAGTGTCTGTATTTTTTAAAATTGCAAATACATAGAACTGATGCTTGTAGTAAAAGGAATGTTATAAAATTTAACTTCGATTTTTATGAATTAAAATTTTATGAACGTGTAGTTTAAAATCATTAATAAAAATATTATTTTAGCTAAAAAATATATTAAATTAAATATGCCATGTAATCGTACATTTTAATTTATTAGATAAGTCAACTCCGGGTAATTAAATAAATTTGTATTTTTAGTCTAACTGCATAAGAAGTAAACCCATTAAATTCAATTAGGGTAAACACATGCGCAATAACATGTGTGTATGATTTTTTGAATATGTATGATATTATATTAGTAATTGATGATATTAAGTTAATAAATAAAATTATATTATATTTATAAAAAATAAAGTAAAATATATGAAAAAATAACGATTGATAAATAGGAGAAAAAAATTAATTTTTAAATATTTAACAAATAATTATATTGTAAAAGATAAAGTTGGAATTATGAAAAATAGATACAAGAGAATCCTTTTTACAAAGAAAAAAAAGTTAATTTTTAAATATTTAACAAATAATTATATTGTAAAAGATAAAGTTAGAATTATGAAAAATAGATATAAAAGAATCCTCTTTATATATAGAAAAGATAAAGTTGGAATTATGAAAAATAAATACAAGAGAATCCTCTTTATATACAGATACAGATGATTAATTTTATTTTTGGAATTTAACTTTTAATTCATAAAAAGTTTGATAAATCCAAATAAAATCATCTTTTTAGAATCGAAAAAATTATTCTTGTTTTTTTGTGTGATTATTTAATTTATATAAGTTAACCACAGTAAAATATGTTTTTTATACATTTTAACTCATATGCATTCTTTTTTAATTATTTTTTAAGCTATTAATTCAAACCCAACAAAATTGGGGCAGTTTCTTCTTTATTTATGCACCTGCATATATTCTTCTTTTATTTTATTTCTTTTTAAATTGTATACTTCGAAAGGTATTTTTTTATTTTTGAATTATGTAATTTAGAAATTAAAAATATTTTTTAGATTGTCCGTTCTGAAAATAATATTTTATTTTAAATATTTTTAAATTGTATAATTTAAAAGTTAAAATATACTCCTAAATGTCAAATGACTTCCAAATAATACAAACAGAGCAAAATGGAAAACATATTATGGGGGTGCTGTAGAAAGTTATGGCCCAAAATTGGTCTTTTAAGGAATTTGGGCCATATTACTTCTGAGGCTAAATTGGTCCGGCCCACCATCTACACTCAAACAAATAAAATTCCTCTCGAGCATTTCATTGCCGCTCAGTCTCAAATTCAAACGAGGACCACCACAAGTTCACGACAACCACCGCTACCGCCGCCGCAGATTCAATTTGGAAATGGCGAACTTGGACGAACTCTTATCTTCCTTAATATCAGACATCCATTCCTACACCGGCAAAGACCCTCTTCTCCCATGGCTTCGGTATTCCTCAATTCCCACTCTCGTTCTCTGTTTTCCGCTTCACTTCTCTGTTTATTCATTCATTCACAACGTTACTCGCAGCGCGATCCGAAAGATAAAGGATACCCTTCCTCCAAAAATCCTAAAGGAAAAACTACCGGCGTTCTTGCAGAAATGTGCTCACACCTTCGAGCTCGATCGACGTTACAGAAACGACATGCGCTATATTCGAGTGTGGCTCCATCTGGTACCCCAATCCCACCTCCTCTCACCTTCCCTTTTTGCGGAAATGGGTTTGGAAAATGAAGCATAAAGTTTTATTTTTTATATTATTAGTTGATTTATCGACATATAATGATTTTCTCCCATATAGATGGATTTTGTGAGTGATCCAAAAACACTTTTGAGTACCATGGAGCTTAATCGCATTGGGACAAAACGTAGTGAATTCTACCAAGCCTATGCTCTTTACTACGAAAAGTGCAAGAAGTACGATGAAGCAGAGAAAATGTACCATCTGGGAGTGAAGAAGTAAGTTGTGCAGTTTAATTGTTTTGATTGTTGTGTTGAGTGGATGAGTGGGATAAACTTAGCGTGCAATGAGTTGACATGGTTCCTTGATTGTTGCCAAGTGCCAAGACACATATCCCTACTCTATAATCTTTCCTTTGCAGATACGATTGATATGCAACACTAACTATTTTTAACCATTTAGCTAACGTTTTCACCTTTGAATAGATCAAGTTTCGTATTCAATTTATTGTAAGGTTTGGTGCTTTGGAGAGATTGGCACAGCGAAATCACATGAAGTTGCCGTTAGATTATACTTGAAACTTGGTGCATACATCATTTTCGATGAATTTCTCCTTATAATTTCAAATTAGTATATTAGTTCAGCAAAATACTACCTAGTACTTTAATTGGTAATAGAATGATATGCCCCTCTATTCAAGAAATTTTGAATCATTGTCTTTTCTGAACAGCCTTGCAGAACCTTTAGATAAATTGCAGAAATCATATGAACAATTTCTTCAACGTATGGAGCAGCGAAAAAGTAATAAGAGAACCCAGGTTAGTGACATCCTTTTTACCTTCATGTGATCATATCTGTGTTGTTTTTGTTAATGACGTTCAGTTACCTAATTTAGAAGGATCTCCTGAAGCATCAGGAAGCAAAAGCTGCCAGGAGGCCTTTGTCAGCAAAGAGTTCCGATGACAAGAAAACAGAGGGAAGCAAGAAATTTCGTGGTGATGATACAGTTGTAGTCAAATTTGTTGACACTGCCATGGTTGGAAAGTCTGAAGCAGAAGATGCATGCCATCATGGATTGGTGGATCCTACAATAAATATGAAGGAGGCCATGAATGCCATCAACAGCATGTTCCGGGAGCCATTGGAGACTGTTCCATTGCGCAGGAAATCTCATAAAAACCATTCAAAAGAAAGTCGTAGTACAAAGAACGAGTTTGAGGTTTTTGTTGATGAAAACCTGGATCATGGAATCAAAACATCCGGTTCATCATCACTTCAGAAAAGGACTGAAGCCAGCCAACCTCACCAAGAACCGTTCCAGATATACATTGATGGTGAAGAACATTCTGAGACCAGTAATGCGAATTTGTCTGAAGGTGGTTCTGCTTCATCGGCTTCGCAATCAAATGGCTTCGTTTTTCTCCGCCCCAAGGATATTACTTCTGAAAAATCTAGTGACATGGATGCTGACAGCCGTCGTAATTCAAAGTTCAGAGAGGATACAGTCGTTTGCAAATTTGTTGGTTCCACCATTTTGGATGAACCAGAGGTGGAAAATGTTTGTCACCACGGTTTAGTGGACCCCACCATCAACTTGAAGGAAGCTATGGATGATATAAATAACATGTTTGGGAAGCCGATAGATTTTGTTAGGAAAAGAAGAATCACCAAGCAGGAGAAAGCACCCCAGAGCAATAAGGGAAATGACTTCGGTGGGTTTTCAATCCTTGCTGACGATGACCACCTGGAACAGCAAGTTCCACCACCACCAACACGGAAATTGCATGGAAAGTCCAAGGAATCTGATTTGTTTGAGCCAACTCTTCTCACAAAGGAAGCCATGGACGATATAAACAAAATGTTTAACATGCCCCTGAATTTTTAGTAATAAGGTAATTTTGAATGCCACCTCTGATTTCTAATATGTAAGCAGAATTTGATTCTGTTTGAAGTATTTGAGTGAAAGGTTTCAGTTGTTGTACTGATTTGATAAGTTTTAGCATACTTGCAATGTCTATGGAACTTAAAGCTTGGAATGTAGAAAACAATTTTTCGTTTTCAAAGAAACAAATTAAATAACCACAGCAACATTGCAATTTAGTTTAATACAGCAAAATATCAGAAAGGAATACACCAAAAAAATTATAAAAAGAAAACATCTCCACATTGAGTACTATCTAGACACAAATAATAGGAAACAATAAAATCATGATCAAGGGAATCTGAATGCATGGTCAAGGTAATTGTTTGAGAGATTAGTAGTGAGTTTTTGAGCATTCAGAGGGACGAAAAGCTAAGGGACCAGCAGCATAAATGACAGCCTCATACTTGCTTCCGTGCAATCTCTTGTTCTCATAACGAAGAGGTGCCCCATTGAGACCATAATTGACATTGGAGAGAAGGCTGCAACTTTCAAGAGGAGACCAAACAGGCTTCACGTAGCAAGCATGGAGGGGGTGGTCAAGTACATAATGCTGCATCTTGAACCCTTGCAGTGGTGCATAAAGGTAACCATTTTTGTCTGTCTCAAAGACCTTATAGTAGCTCACATGACCATTGTAGCTTTTGCAGGTAACACTTACTTTGGCTGAAGGAATGGGCTTGGCACCAATCATAGACCACGTTCCAAAGTGATCACAGCTCTGGCAATAGACCGTAGCTTCCACCACCACTTCTATTTTCTTCTCTGTTGTTTTTGGAACATCTGGAGTGGCTTGTGTGTGAGAGAAAGCCACCAGAAGAAGTAACAGAGAAAGGAAACTGATGAACCTGCCAGCCATTTCCTAAGGGTTCAATTGAAGTGACTAGGAAGAGTTCAGAGGCTAAGGCTCACTACCAATTGATGATACATTGTGTAGATCTATATATATATATATATATATATATATATATATATATATATATATATATATATATATATATATATATATATTTTTTTTTTTTTTTTGGGAGGACTTAGTTGAATTGATAATATAATAAAGCATATCAACGTGCCATCCACTTTGGGGCTAATAAAACTCTTGTATACGTGACGGCCATCTTTTGCCATCTACATGTTTTCATGTTCTATGAAGAAAAATAATAGTTTCACACTCCTCTAAAGAAATATAGCCGATTCACAATTCCTTCTAGCAATATGATAATGTATATTAGATGTTTTTATTTTTATTTTTTTTTCTGTAACAGTATTAACATATAACAGTGATTCACTTCTCTTTATATATGTGACATACGTTTAGTATGAAAAAGAAATACTGACATATGGATATTTCCAATTTATTAGTAGATTTCTTTAAACTCTTAAAATATCTATAACATACAAATGATTATTTAACACAAATACGTTGTGTTTGACATTAACTTTAATATAATTATATCGTAAAATAATTTCTACTCAACATTTATTAACCGAGTTACTTATTTATTTTAACATATAAGAAATATTAAGGAACTCATAAAAAAAATATATACATATGTATATATGTATGGATTGATTTGAGAGAGTACGATGAATTTGAGTGGAGTAGAGAGTGAAGTTTGTATTCTTATATTTAAGGGATTTAGGGGTGAGAGTGACTGCATTAACATTTGTGAGTGATCTGAAGAATGTATATATATGTATATATGTATATATGTATGTATGTATATATGTATGTATGTATGTATGTATGTATGTATTTGAGGGAGAAAGATGATGAATTTGAGTGGATTAGAGAGTGAAGTTTGTATTCTTATATCTAAGGATTTGGGGGTGAGAGTGACTGGATTAAAAGATAAGTTTGTGAGTGATTTGATTGATGTAATATATTAAAAAATTAAGTTTAATTTAAAGAAAGCAAGATTGTCAAATTGTCTTTGATTTTGAAAGCAATCTAAATTTATATTTAGATGAGTTAGATTTATTTTATAAAAAATATTTAAACCAATAAATTAGAAAATAAATAATAATTTTAATACAAGATAATAAAAATGCCACATACATACATAATGTTTTTTTTGCTAAATAGTTTACAAATTTGAAATTTTAATTATTTTTGTAAACATAATTTTAAAGAGAAACACACGCATACTTGATAAAAAAGTAGAAATGAGTTGAGGGTAAAATAGTATTTTACCCATTAATCACCCTCAAATTAGTCCATGTAAGATGAGATGAGAAAATTATAAAATCTATCAATTCTTACTTTTCTCCTATTCATCATTTTCGAATCATGTCTTCTTAATTTCTTTGGAGAGTAAATTTTTAGAAGTAACGACCTGTTCATTTGAAGGTGTTTCACTGTTTCAGTCAATTTGAGAGTGCAAATTTGATTTTTGAGCGTGTTCGATTTTAGTCGTTTGAAGGAATATATGAGCGAAGATTTGAGGGATGAATGTATTATTTCATCCCCTCAAAAAATGAGAGGATAAGCGAGTATAATCACTTCTTTACCAAATTACCCTTCGATTTTTGTTTCTCTTTCCCAAACCATGTTGCAGTGTTGTGTGTTATAGAGTGGGATGGCACTGATGTGTTGTGGTGTTATGAGAGGGGATGGTACCGGTGCCTTGTTTTGTGAAGGACGACACCGGTTACCACACCATGTCGATGGTTTTAATTTTCTTTTACTTTTTTTTTTACTTTTTTATTACTTTTTTTAAATTTTTTTTAAAACTTTTTTTTACTTTTTTTTAAACTTTATATAAATTTATTTTAAAATTTAATTGTTTAACTTTCTTTTAAAATTTAATTGTATAATTTTTTTTACATTCATAAAAATTTAATTTTTTTATTTTAAAATTTTATATAATTTTAATATTTTTTAATTTGTAATAATTAATTATAATTATTTTTATAACATCAAATTACAAAATCATTCTCTTTTTCCATCAAGGTATTTTTGTAACTTTCTAATTTTATCTATTTTTACAATTTATTTTATCTATCACATCAATAAAATATTTGACTAACTTTTATAAAATTTATCTCCAAATCCACCCACTTTACCTTTTAAATCCACTAAAAAAAAACACAATAATTCATCCACCCAAATCTACACAAATTCATCTTCACACTCTCCTCCATATCCATCCTCCCAAAAGAACACACCCTAAGTCTTCTAAAATTGTGGTCACTAACTTAATTCTTGAAAGAATTAGTTTATCGTAAAATTAGTTCATGCAAACCATTTCATCAACACTTATGCTCCATTTTAAAATGAGGAGGGAGTGGCTTGGTAATAAAAATAAATAAATCTTTTAGATTAAAAGAGTGACCGTTGAGATGAATAGTACGATAAAGTTTTAAAATTTGAAACTGGTAGTTAGGATTTTTTTTTTTTCTTTTTTAGAAAATTGATACAGTGGTGCACACATCTTTAGAAAACAAAATTGAAGACTTATTCTTTATTTCTTTTGTTAAGCATTTAAATATATATAAAAAAAAGAAAAACACGATCCCACTTGAGAGAAGATGTTTATTTGAACGTTTGGCAAAGTCTGGTATGCATTCTTTGCATGAAAAGTGGAGAACGAGTTGCATATTTTAAAAGATTGCTCCTTTGTTCAGTGTGTCTGGACAAAGGTGAATTATAATCTACCTCGTAACTTCTTTAATTGTGACTTTGTTCGTTGGGTTGAAAAGAATGTCTGCGTTTCCTATTACTCTAAATGTAATATGAAAACCAAGGAATAGCCATGTTTTTTTTCAAGAACAAAACTGTAACACAAGTGATAAATAACAATAGATTTTTCCACTTTATAAATTCACTACAGCATCGAGGGTAATAAGAGAAAATGTCCTATTGATAAGTAATCATAATTTAAGCTATAAATGAGGAATTTTCAAAATCCATGATGTCAGTTAATAAAAAAATTCAAAATTCGGTGCACCTATATACTCTCTTCCTCAATTAAAGTTAGCAATGATATTGACACCATCATCTTTTTTATTCTAGATTTGTATACAGTTTCTTTCGTGGTTGAAATTTGAAGCCTGATGAGCAATGCATAGGTTAAGGTCAAGTCTGTTTTTATCTTCAATTAACAACTGTCGTATAGCAAAAGCAACACTGCTTCCAAGTCATACTCGAACCAGTCATTCATGCAGCTGCCATTGAAATTTTCAGCCACCCATTATTCTATTGGCAGGCTACAGCTCGGAAACTTGTACTTTGTAGGTGTCATTTTGCTAACAATCTTTGTTCACACTTCAGCATAGAATATTAACAAAAAACCCCATAGACTTTGACCTTGTCCATCTAGATTATCAAAACTTCAACTATCACAACCTTATTCTTTATATGGAACTGTCATCACATTGTCATATCATGAGTTAAACATTAATAATTTAATCCATATTCACATTTTCAAAGAAAATATCATTTTGTCAACTGTATAACATTATATTAACCATTTTTGTTGATCAGAACAAATTAGATTATATTGTTTATGAAAATAGAAAATATGGAAGTAGGGAGAGAAATGAGTAATGGTTGTAATGTAGCTGATGAGAAATATAATTGAAAACAGTTGTGGATCGCCAAATAAACAAACTGCGAAACTGAAATTAACTGATATTTGAAGCTTTTTTTGTTAGTTTAATTCCATAAACATAACCAAACGAAGCACCCAAAGAAAGAAAAAATCACATTTAGATCTCTCCCTTATGTACATGTGATTTGCCACTCTTCTATGATGAAACACGGGATGTGTTAATGTACAGGTGAATACATTTTTGTGCCTTCACCGATTTGAAAAAGGAAGAGGATAAGAACTTCATACTTACAACCTGATTAAACGATTTCAGTTTCCATTTACCGAGGCAATCTCAAGCTCCGCCCACCAAAGTGGAGAAAGTTTTGGAACAGCTGCCTCGGGTGTTATCTTTGTTATCTCTCTTAATCTCAAACAAACTTCTTTTATAGATGGTCTTTGCTTTGGATCAGGATGCACACAAGATTTGATCAAAGCATCAACTTGTTCCAGCTGTTCTTCTTGGAAGGACGCCAGAGATGGATCCACCATTTCTTTGAGGGGCTGATTTCCATGTAAATATTGTGAAGCCCAGTCATCAAGTGAGCCATCATTGTCCACTGAATAAGGGAGCCTGCCTGTCACCATTTCAAATAATATAACACCAAAACTGTAAATGTTACTTGCTGGGGTCATGTCAGGGTGTTGTCTAACAGAAGATTTCATCACCGCTGAAGCTATTTCAGTTAAGAAACTCAAATCAGAGACTTTGGCAGCACAATCATCCGTGAGTTGAACAGCTGAAGAATTCAGGTCGCCAAGAACCAAAGGAGGCTCCAACTGGTGCACATGTTGTAGGCAGTAAGCCATGCCCATGGCAACTCTAAGTCTTGTTTCCCAATCCAAGTGCTCGGCTTCTTTTACTGGATTCATAAGAAGATCAAATACATCAGCCAGTTTCCTACTTCAAAACCAATAGAATGTGCCAAAATGAAATACATAAAAAAAAAACATTCTTCTTGCTTCTGAAAGAGAAGTAAACTCGGGGAGTAGAGACTAGGGATACAGAAAGCAAATAAATAATTCAATGATCAGAAGAATTTCTATAGCAATTATCAGACTGACAGAACACTAGTCCTAATCTAACCAACTATGGGGTAACATCATAGTAGAGCACAAGAGGACAACCTTCTACAACTGAATGTATGAAGTATCAACAGATGAAAACTTGTTAAACAGAATGCTGAAGTATCTCTAAACCAATGAATTAAAATTTTATGGTCATAGATAGGGATGCTCAGCCATTAATTTACTTTCTATGTAATAATAAGACCAAAATGATAGGTACTCACTGTGCAAATGCTCAAAGAGTGTTCCATTTGGGGCGTACTCAAAAACCACCATTCTGGTGAAAGGCTCGTCTTCTTCACAATGTCCAAGAAGATTTACAAAATTCTTGTGGTTAACTTTTGATAATGTATCTATCTGAAACCACAATTACTTAAAATGTTAGTGAGGATAGCAGCTTAGTTGCAAATTTACAAATAATTTCGTTTAACTTTTAAGGTGACAGTACCTTCTTCCTAAATTGGGCTTCTAAAGTCTTTGACCAATCTTTCGATGATGTCACTGCAACAGAGGCCACGGCTATTTCAACACCAGTGGACAAAGTCCCTTTGTACACTGTACCAATGGAAGAAGTGCCAATTACATTACTAAAATCTTCACACGCTGCTTCAAGCTCGGATCTCTTCAGCTTTGGCACACCTGAAAATGTAGAACTCTGTCATCCATGTAAAGAGGCAGAAATAGTAAATGCAATACATAAAAATAACATTCAAGCCAAATCTATTAGATGACTGAGGACCAAATTGAAAAAGTAATTATTTTTTCTCTCGATGATATTTCATGACTCATGAATTAGTGGTTGTGTGCAAGTTATGTACTGTTTTCAGTCATTGCTCCACATCATTACTTATAAACAGCTAAGACTTACCTGTTATGAATGCCTTCTGAAGCTGTCCACTTAATCCTGTCGCCCAAGGTTTTACAGTAGCTACCTTGTTTGTTTTGCAGAGATATATGCCAATGCTTGAAATGACAAGAAATACAACACCACCTATAACTCCAACCAAAATAACAACAAGATTGTTCTTTGACGAGCCACTTGTAGATGGTGGTTCAGGCAGAGGAGAAGGAGAAAGAGAATTAGAAGCAGAATCATTTCGGTCAGTGAAAGCTGGCTCCTCAACCGGTGGTGGTGTTGCTGGGGCCGGTGAGGGAGCTGAAGAAGATGGAGGAGGACTATCAGGAAAACTAGCGGCACGGTTAAAAGGACTATGACGAGGAGATTGCAGTAGCCTCCTTAAACCTTTCTTGTTTTTGCCAGTGTGCCTTCACAAAAAAGAATGATAGAGTGAGATTGCGAAATAGAATGGACACAACCTGAAACCAGAAATACATGAAAGTATCTCGTGGCTTATAACTCTAAACTAGAGATGAGCCCTTTTGGAAGCTTAATGACATACCGTTTGACGAATCTTCTTGTACAAGCTGGCACTTTTTCTGCCATACTCAGTAGTCTTTCATCTACTTGATATTCAGAAATCAACTTCAATTTATTAATTTCAGGAGAGAAACCGCAGAGATGTTCATTGTTGTCCAACAAACTGCAATAAGAAGAAACTAAGAACAAAGTAGGAAAATAAGTTTAAAAAATGAGATTTGAAATGTTCAGAGAGCTTTTCCTACAGGATTGTCATTGAAATATTATTCCCAAGATCTGTAGGTAGATGTCCACTGAAGTTGTTGTAGCCCAAATCCAAAACCTCCAATTCATTCAAGTGAGCAATTCCTTCGGGGATGATTCCATAAAAAGAATTGTTCCGCAAAATTCTGCAACATATTCATCATACGATTACTAGACAGTTGAAAGCATTTGAAAAATGAACTTATTAAGGAATTGGTTGCAACAAACAACACAAATTGATAACATACATGGACTTTATGTGGACAAGGTTCGCGAGCTCAGGTACCAGATTTCCTTCAAGACAAAGGTCTTTCAAATTCCTGTCAAACAAAATATATTCTATTGATCAGAATAATGCCAATACTACCTAACCAACAATGTTAACAACAGTCATTTTTATTGAACAGGAAACAGGTCTTAAAATTTTGTAATGACAATATCAAGCTTCTATGGATCAGTAGATTCAAGACCAAGGCACATTTCGATTGAGGAGATGTTAGACTACAATAAAAAAAAAAAAAAAGAAAAAAAAAGCATGATAGATTTTTTAGCAGACTAAAAAAATCACGAATCAAACAGTTTGTTAATAACAAAGAAAAATAAAGTATAAATTTGAAACTCGGATTTCTGATCTGAGGACCCAGATGAATAAAATCTAAAAAAAAAAAATATTCTTTCTGGGGCCATAAATTAAATTGAACAGAAAAAAAAAAACATAAATTCAATTTCTTAAAACAGATCACAAATCAGAACTTACAAGACTACCACTCTTCCAGCAGAGCACTCAACTCCAAACCAATTACAATGGTTAATTGCTACTTCATCGTTAACCCAATTTGACAAAGCACCAAAAGGGTCTCTTACTATTCCCTGCTTGAACTTCAGAAGAGCTTTACCTGCAAATAGAACTCACTTCTCAGCTTTATTTTCCCCTCAGATATACACAAATAACCTCACTAAAATAGAAAATTTCACAAAGCAAAAGCTCAATACCTTCTTCATTCAAAGAGCAACAGGAACTAAAGTTCTGAAACAACAAACACAACGCTAGAAGGAACAGATGATCCCTGAAACAGCTGGATTTCCAGTTTTTTGTCATTCTTGCAGCGTGCAAACCTCAACTGGGGCAAAGAAAAAGCACGATCCAGATCGATTTTTTCTTCAAAGAAACGAGATTGAAGGAAGTTGATTTCCAAAAGTACCAGTCTTCAAAAGTATCGAAAGATATGAAATTGCTAAAACATTGTCATATATGGCAAAGGGTAAATCTCCAAACCATGTTCTTAGACCAAGAAACCAGTTTGGACCCATACAACACATTACAAAAATATTTGAAAACGCGTTCCCTCACAATAGAATTTTCCATTTATATTATTTTTATATTATTAAAAATAATTCCAAATCTAAACTCCACTTCAACACCCATCCTCCAAAAAATAATAATAATGTCACCAACACGCACGTTAGTCGCCCGAGATAAAACTGTAATTCCACAAATATATTATATAAAAACTATTTGTTTATTTGCAATGCATTATTATTAGTGTACAGAAATGAATTATAGAAAAAATATGATAAGTATGGTTTTTTAAAATTATTGTAAAAAATAATCAAATTGACTACGTATATTTTTTTTATTAACTACTAATGAAAATGATCCTTATAATATCAAGGCATTAATTATTCGATATAAGATATAATAATAAAACATAATGTAAAAGTTTCAAATATTAATTGATCTAGAAAGGAAAACAAATATAGGTTCAAAAATGTTTATTATAAAACCAGTCAATCCATTTATATATATGTGAATTATTTTTCAAGGTGGTGAAAATTAGGGTATAGTACAATAACAACCAATGATAAACAATAATAAGTATGATTTTTAAAATAATTAGTATAAAAGTTAAAAATCATTGTATATACTATTGTCTTAGATAAATAATGATAGTGTAAAAACCTTTTCATTATTTGTGTATAAATTATTACTCATTCTCTTTGATATTAGAAGTTCTACTAAAGCCAATGTAAATATATAAACAGCATTTCTTTCTACCTGTGCAAATTATGTTATGAGTATAGATTTGTTTCAAAAATTAAACTTGTTAATTACATAATAAATTGTTTTTGATTTATTTAATTTTTAAACATCTACATGGACACAATTGTTAGAGAAGCCAAATCAAAAATTCTGAACAGCAACCTGCACCATTAAAAATTGTACAGCATGGAATGGGTCAAAAATGAGAGTCGCCACCGCCGACCAAGGTGAGAAACAGTGGAGAGTGGAGAGTATGAAGATAATAACAGAAACAGTGAATTAGAGAATTAGATTTGAGTTAAACAAATACATTATTAACCAAATCTTCTTTTTAACTTTATTATTGCGTGTCTATCATTATTAATGCAACAGCGTTACACTATTATTTCAAAAGTCAAACTGCTCAAAGCACTTAAAATTATTAGGTGCTAGTAGTTTAATCATTTGATTAAATAAATGAACATTAAATACTACATTACGTTAAATTCAGTTTCTGTAGAATTTTTTATGTTATCCCAGCACTAAAATATTTTCAATTTTTAAAATAAATTATTAGCAATGTATTTTGAAATCACAATAAAAAATTATAAAGATAATTTTAACCGATAATCAAAATTTAATAAATTTAAATAAATAATAAACTTCTAAAGATATAATAAAGGAAAACATAAATGCTAAAATGTCAAAAAGCTATACATTCTTTCCTAAATATTAGATCAAAGAGAATCGGGTTTATATTTTATCCAAAGATTCATTGATTAGTAATATATATAATTTGAGTCTAATCTACATACCATTTTTAACTAAAATTTTTGAGATATTACATTTATATTTTTTTTCTTTTAATTTTATTATTTATATAAAATTTAGACTGACGTTTAAATTATTTTTAATAAAACGTTACATTAAAAAAGAAACTTTCTCACATTGTTCTTAAAATACATTCACAACAAAATATTATGGGTATTTATTAATTTTAGAGTTGATTTTTTTTTTCGTTTTCTAAATATGGTTTAAGGACTATAAAACTATAGTTTTTCTGATGATTTTGAATTTTCTTGTCTTTCTAAAAATGGTTTAACACTATAAAACTATGATTGTGACAAAATGTGTATGAGATAAAGATTGCTATGACACCTAAAAGATGAAGATTGTGAATTCCGAATTTTTAAAATTTGTTAATTTTATATTTTGAAAAGCGTTTCTAATTTAGTATTTTTTTTTTAAACATGTATACAATAGAAAATTAAATATAGTAAATATATATATAATAGGGAATTGCCATTGTTGTATATTTTCGATCAAAATATCATTTTTCTTTTTTTAGGTGATGATCTGAGATGGGACAAAATAGTGGGTTTTGGAGGCTATCTTGCGCAGCTGACTTGGGTAAATTCTGATATATCAATTTCTAGGGTTTATCTCTTTCTCTTGAGACTTGGTAAAGCATTCAATGACTAATTTTTTAATAATCGAATCGATAATGTATTCTTTTTTTAAGATAAAACCTTAGTGATTAGAAAAAACGAAGCATCTTTCTTTATTCTGTTTGCGTAAGAGCCATGTTTCTCCCTCTTTTTTATATTCTTCATTCAAAAAGGTTTTATATATATGCGTTTGGTGCCATACGGCGTATAACATATGATAAAATCTGCGTATTATAGGTTCCACAAGAGAAGAGAAAATAAAACTTGAATTGAAAAAGTGTGTTTTTTTTTTTATTTCTTAAAGTTGTTTTCAGTCTTCAATCAAATACAAAATAACTATTTATTCTCAATTTGTTAATCAAAACATGTTATTAGAGTTAAATTAAATGTTTGAATGTCATAATTGTTGTAGCAAATTCAAAATCGATTATTCTAGAGTATTCAAAGTTGTGATTTGTCTTTTTCCATCTTTAATGTTGTGTTTGGAGTTGGGAGACATTGATCTGAGTTGATTTACAATTAAAGATGAGTTTGTTTGGATCAGAGAAAATATGGTACGATTTGAGTTAATATGAATTAAGGTTTATGAAAATTTGTCTATGACGTGATTGATAAAATTCAATAAATTATATAATTACCATTTTAACCTTTAATATAAATAGAAAAAAATGATATTCAAATAAAATTATAAATATTATTTAAAATTACAAAAATGTAATTTATTCATATACAAAAGATATTTATTTAAATAATAATAATAATAATAATATTATTATTATATAATACTAATTATTATAAAAATTAAAATTAAAATTATATATGTATATATAATAATATACTACGTTATCAATATCCATATATTTTAGGGTTTAGTATATCCATAATAATATACTGTGCAAACAAGCAGATTCAAACACGTTTTCAAGTCACTTTCCATTCACATTAATAGTACTCACGCAGATCCAAACACATCATAAGAGTCTATTTTATTTTCTCATATTTGGACTCCCCAAAATTCTATTGTCCTAGTATTCCAAAAACTCTTCATTTATTATAATAAAATACTATTAATATCTTTCTTTTATTATTTGACTATTTATCTCCTATGTATAACCACCCCAATGTTTATAATTGAATACATTTTACCCATCATTTCCCCAATTAGTATTTGGATTTATTGACCCAATTGGCATTGGGCCTAACACCACACAACCCCCTTAGTCTTAGCATGATATAGCGTAAGGCTAAAACTTTTTTAGACCAAAACTCCTCGTTTATTATAATAAAATACATTTAATTAGGCATTTTACCTATCATTGACTCGATTGGTATTTTGATTTACTGACCTAAATTGGACTTAACACCAAAATAATAAATGTGAACTCCTTGTTAAATTGGATGTTTTAAGAGATATGAATTATTTGATTGAGTATAATGTTATCCTAAAATGGTTTGCATAGACTCATTAGATTACATATAATGAAAAAAAATGTGTATAAATGGTTAGATAAGCAAAAGTAGCAAAAAAGTGTTAATTAGCTTCAATTTACATTATCGGTGAAAGATTGATTATAAAAGATATTTAATTTGCATAAATTGACAATTGTCATTTTTGACAATAGATGTTGGTTGATTGAATATAAATGTAACACTATAATCAAATACTTAATACTTACTTTAATGTCTCTTAATCAATTTTTTTTCGAGGATGCTTCACAATTACACTAATGTCATTTGACCAAACGATTTATAACTCTCTTAATTGTAGCTTGATCAAATGATACATCAAACAATTCATAATTACCTCAAATAATTCATAATCACCTTTTGTAACTTGTAAGTTAATACTATAATTGTCTCTTTTGTACATGTCTCATCGTAATCCTTTCAAAAAAACATTGTAAGTAAAATAATATGTATGTGAATAAAAGCAAAATATAATCAATTATAATAAAACAAAAATTAACAATATTTCATATGTTAAAGGTTTTTATGACGTCTTTTCCATCAAGTAACTCTAATTCATAAATATCTCTTATAAAACTTCATGTCCTTAATAAGAACTTGTCCATCTTGATGATAATTAGTTGAATCATTAAATTTACTTAATCACATGATATTGCTCGTCGAATTGTCCTCATTTTTTAAAATAATTTCTTATTATAAAAAAATATTATTTATATATATATATATATATATATATATATATATATATATATATATATATATGATCATGGTATCAACCAAATAATAGATCAATCCATGTGTCAATGTTAAATATTATATTTTAGATGTAGATGTGATATGAAAAACCCATTAAATGGGCAGAAAATGATTTTTTATTAAAAGTGTTTGAAAGTTTCAATATGAAAGGATGATAATAATATAATTTTCCAACTATATTTACTTCACAATAATAATAGAATAAGACTTTTAAAAATTGTGATGGAGATAAGAAAGTTGATGGCGATTGACATATAAGGAGTTGTTGGGCTTTCCCTTTTGTGAGCATGCACTTGTGATTTTAAGAAAGGATGCTGAGTCTTAGGTGTACAAAGGAAAATGCATTTTAAATAAGAGAAAAAAAGTGATTATAAGAAATCAATTTGATTTTCCGAATAAATCTATCACCATAGCCACACGCTGCTCACATCGTCTTTATTTTTACTCGTTCAACGCAACCCAAATTTTCTCACTCTCTTTTCTCAGCTTTGTCGTCAAAATCTACGGGTGAGTCTTCAATTTCTTTCTTCTATTTTCTTTCTCAGTGTATTTTTTTCTCCCTGCCAAAATAAAATATTGTCTGAAAATTCAATGCGAACTTCCTCTACAATAATTAATAACAGATGAGATATAATTGCAATATAAATTAAAACAATATTTTAAGAAACTAATGTTAGAATTAATTGACGAATTAATTCCTATTAGTGATTCATTTGAAATATTATGATGATCCAATTGTGATTTAATAAAATATAAAGACTTATTGGTTATTGTTATGGGAAGTGATAATAAAATAAAACAAAGATAAAGATAAAATAAAAACCAACTTGATGGACGTTGGTTTATAAAAGGAATAGGAGTTCTATCTCTGGCCATAAAGTTCTTTTCACTGTAACCCATCAAGAACGTGTGAGAAGAGAAAGAAAGACAAAGACATAGATTGAGAAACGGTGATTGAAGAGTACACAAGATTACAAATTTGAAGAACACATATTCACAGATCTCTCATGAATCAAGATTCGTACTCTATTATGTTTTATTGTGTGAGAATCATAAATCTTAAAAATTCTTAATTAGTTTTACGACTAAAAGATACAATGATCTAATCTAAAGTCTGAAGAGCTTAATTAGACATCATATATTACGATGGACCAACTGCAGAAAATCCAAACAGAAATCCAACAAAAAAAAAGTTGGTGACATAAAGAATGAAATGACGTGGGAGCTTAATTATGAACCCTAAAATCGCAATTTACATGGGATGTTTCACTAACCAAAATCAAACCAATGTGGAAAATTAAAGACAATACAAATTTATTTTATATATAAATTTTATCTTATAAATTATTTTTATAAAGTTTTTTAAGTTAGATTGAAAATTTATATCTTAATTGTATATATTTTAATTGATATAATTTTTTTATGAACACGTTTTTCGTTTCAAACACAAACTGCGCATAAATACATGAACATAGCAATACTTTGGTTTAAGAAGAAAAAAAAAACGATTGGGATCTTCACCGATTACAATTCATTTTTCACATTCTGAATTCAAGAAACACGAAAATAATGAAGACTAGTGTTTTATGATAATTTGAATTGTCCAAAGTTCATTGCGACATATATTAAATAAAATCTTAAGATGCTATAGTGTAAAAGGTCTGGTATTAATAATTAATAATTAATAAAAAAGATTAATGTCTTCTAATATTTCAAATGTTTCAGGGTATCTTTGCACATTCCTCGATGATCATAACAGTTTCCATTTCCTATTTGCATGTTGAGAAAATGGGATAATCATCCACTCCACGTTGAAATAAGTTTATCGTTTATAACAACTAAATTTTAATAATTTTTTTAATATAAAATAAGATGATATTTTTTAAATGATTTTAAAATATTAAAAACTAAAAAATGAAAAATTATTTAAAAGATATTATCTTAAATTATAAAAAAAAAATTATTTAAAAAAAATTATTTTCCCAATAATAAAGTGGGTTGTAAAATTCTCCATCTGACATATCGGAAATGAACTTAAAATTAATGTTATTCGCAATGACAGATAAGATAAAATGTTATGATTTTCTTATTTGAAATTATGTTTTGTAATTTACTTGAGCATGAAATCATCAGCAAAATTAATTTGCCATCATATGTAAGAGTCTAACCCTATTAAGAAAATTAATTTTGATAGAAATTACAGAAAAGCGAGTAAAATAATAAGTTGTGCGGCCGAAGTATTAGCATCAGGGTTTACAGGCCCATAGAATTTTCCTCAATTAAAACGGGGTCTTTTTTCCTTCATCTCCAAAATTTCTTCTACACCTCCAAACTTTCTTTAAATTTTTTAAAAATCCTTTGACCATTTAACAAACTCCGCAGACACCACACCTCCAAAATTATATAGACTTCCGGAAGTCAAAATATATCACCGGAAGTCGACTTCCGAAAATAAAAAATCATCACCAAAAGTCGACTTCTGAAAATTAAAAATCATCACCGAAAGTCGACTTCCATATATAAAAGAAATTATATATTTTATTTTATTTAATCTTTTAAAATACGTATTCAAAATTATAAAACATTTAAATTTAAAAAAGATTACTTTAAAAAATAAAATAAATAAATAATAAAATTACTAAATAAAAAATTAAAAAACAAAATTAAAAATAATTTAAATTCAAATAATAAAACTTTAAATAATTTAAAAATGAAGAAAATATATATATATATATATATATATATATATATATATATAAAAAACGGAAGTCGGAG
>Ga0214544_1001268_pt1 | contig 51661 bp, 45 predicted proteins | sample CNSS3metaG_FD_160074 | JGI IMG/M metagenome (GOLD analysis project Ga0214544, IMG submission 160074) | Root nodule microbial communities from cowpea collected in UCLA plant growth center, Los Angeles, California, USA - CNSS3 | ecosystem: Host-associated > Plants > Roots > Nodule | place: USA...
TATATATATATATATATGTACTAATAAAATACTAGAAAGTGATTAATCTTCTTAAACTGTCCAATCAGACAATTCAAGATTCAATACATTTAAATTATTAGTATTGTATCCCCTTATATCTACTTTTAAAAAAAAATGTAGTTTTTTCAAAATGAAAACTCGGGGACAATACATAATTTTCGTATTGAATCTCAAACGGGAAACTAAGGCTAACTCACAAATCAAACAAATATTTAAGTAAATAATACACCACATATATATAACATATTAGTAATACATAATAGACAACAAAATCTTACAAAATAATAGAATTAGGAACCTGGGAGCATGAAAATTGAATGACAATGGAAGATGATGCACACCCACGATATTGAGGTCTTCAAGAGCTATAAGAGATAATAAAATAAATAAGAGACCATAAAAATAGCAAAAGAACAACGCAAAAATCAACCAAAAACCTCATGAAAATTCAAAACAATTACCTAAGTCATAAAAAATATACAAAACGGAAAAAAAATAACGCGTTTTGAATTTACCCCGGGTAAATTGGCGGTGCAACGGTGGTTGGAAATGGCGAAGGAGGTGCAAGATACTCGCCGGAGTAGTGACACGGAGCAGCAGTGCAACGTTTGTCGCCAAGTGGTGGCTGTGGGGGACTGTGGCGAAGTGGGGTGACGGAGGCACGACGGATGGCACGACAGAAGGCGCAACGGAGGCGTGAAAGAGGGCACAACAGAGGCGGCATGACGGTGGTGCGCAAGAGGGCGCAACGGAGGCGCGACGGTGGCGCGACGGTGGTGCGATAGAGGTCGCAACGAGGGCACGACGGTGGCGCGACGGTGGCGAAATCTGCTTCCTTTTCGCCTGTTGTTCGGTGGCGGAGCAAGACCGGCGACACTAGCTTCGTGGACGGAGGCGTAATTGGCGATGGAGGGCAACAAAGGGCAAATCGTGACGGAGGGCACGGTGGCGGAGAGGGTTCACGAGAGAGAAGATGATGAACAGTGATGAGTTCGCACGATTTGGGAACCTAAATAAAGGATATGGCCTCGGTTCTGTAAACACCCGAGGCATAAAGCGTTTTAGGCCTCGGTCCTTCGCCACCTGAGGCCAAATCGTCTGTTATAGGCCTCGGTCCCTTGTTACCCGAGGCCAAATCATGCGCTGTCAATGGCAATTTTGTAATACTAGGGGCCATAGACGAGTTACATGCTTCGGTTGATGGAGAATCGAAGCATAAAACCGGTTATATGCTTCGGTTGAATTTGGACCCGAGGCAAAAGGGTTAGAAAATTTTCAAAAATGCCACCGCCTCCTTATAGGCTTCGGTCCCGTAGTAACCGAGGCCTATAAGGCGAGTTAAAAACCCCAATTTGCACTAGTGAGATACCTCCTTCCAAACATCTCTTATATCAAGGCATACACTAAAATATCATCACTAAGAATTTCCTTGAAATCCTTCAAACTTCATCACACATGCTCACCATAACAACTTTTAATCAATTCATCATAATGAAAACCCATAAACATGCTTCACATCAACCACATAACACTAAAAAAAGCCAGACATTGAAAAATAGGTGAAACAGGGCATATGACTCAATGTCATTTGCCTCATAAAAATGGATGCTTAGTGCCGACATATCAACGCTCAACGCTAAAGAGCTAAAATGTTCCTAGACCTACAAAGGTCTTCAACACTTAATGCTACCTGGCTAGTGCACTACCAATCAACTCGTAAAAGCTGGCACTCAATGATGTCATTGTGAGGCTCAGCGTTGTATCAGAAACCCAAAACTTTTGTGTTGTGATATAGAAAAATTGGACCTACCAAATGAATCAATTTGGTACTCCTTTTATATTACTTTGAGTCAAAACAATTTTTCATCAAATAAAACTTGTACCGAATGGATGAATTACACAAATTTTTATTTCCTCATTCACAAACCAAAGAAATTCACAAACATTCAATACAAAACCGATTCAAATCACAAAAGATTACATACATGTTATACCAGGTTCATCAATCACAACCAAAGTTCATCCCTAATTCAAAAGAGCAACAACATTCAACATCAATTTGATAAATTCACACCAACAAATCAAGACTAGCTTCCCTTACTTGACAAAGTGTGCAAATTGATTAGAGCATGAAGCAACTGCTATAAACCTTAGGAAAGGGCTTGCTGCTTCTATATGGTTTCATTTTCTTTCTTATCTCTTCAATTTGTAAACCCTAGGTTCTCCACCAGGGAGAGCTAACTTATTGTTGATATTAAATGTATTGAATTGATGAGCTATCATAGACTCAAAGTCACTAGGAATAGAATTTTAGTATATTTGTGAGTTGATTTTGACATGAATATAGAATTGAGTTGATTGTGAGTGCATGGAAATGAAGTGGATGAAATCTAATATTGACAATTATAAATGCTCTATGTTAATTTTTGTCGTACACCAACTATTTGATAAAAATACAAAAAAAAAAGTTTCTGTGTTTTTGTGAACTTTGTTGTCGAATTGAGTTATGAATTGCAAGAGTTGTCAAGTGTCACACAAGCCCCTTAAGAGAGAAAGGTATTTATCACTTGATACGTTGCAACCGATGCATTTGTTGTTTCATGTTAACAAATACAAACATTGTTCTTATAAAGCTTTTAAGACGGACATAGAGAAAATTTTACAATGTTTTAGCACTTGCAAACAATAAGTATTATTTTTATCTTCTTCTTCTTAAAGGAGTTTCCTTAAATAGACCTTTGAAAAAGTAGTTGTTGCATTTTTTTTATAGTCATTGAATAGTTTTGAACTCATTTTAAATGTTTTCTTTTTCTTCTATCAATTGTTTGTCGAGCTTGATCATTAAGAACATTGAATGTGCTCTATGTGGCATTATTTTCCTTTCTCTTCTACATGCGTCATCTTGGATAGTTGGCAACACTTATCTTTTTCGGTTGCATAACTTTTTACTTCAAGAAGTGATGAAAGTGTACACTTGTACTAGACACATATAGCTAAGGCAAAATTTAAATATTCTCATATCAAGATTGATGGACAATACAACTTGAAAGGTTAAAATGAATATGATAGGTATAATTAGTCGTATAGTACACAGTTTGAGGCTAGGGTGTCAAATAGGTACCGGTTTAAAAAAAGTGTCAATTGCATCCCAACTTTTGAAAAAGTGCTTCAATTAGGTCCCTTTCAGACAGAGTTGACTAACGCCGTTAGTCAACGTGCCACGTGTCAGTCTGTGGTTTTTTTAATTTAGTACCTAAGTATGTGTATCTGAGTCAATTTTGTCCCAATTTTTTTAATAATTAAAATCCATTTTTTTATAAAATTAAAAGTAATTAAGTATAAAAGTTTAACAAAAATTAAGTATTTGATATTTATATTAAAATTTAGTGGTAAAAGTCATTTTATTAAGTCATTTTTAATAATAAAAAAGATTAATATAACATTCAAACCAATAGAAATTTTGGTTTAAAATTAGTAAGAGACAATATTGTTCTATTTTAAAAAAAAAATTAACAAAACATGAGTACTTAATAAAAAAGTAATTAATAAAGTAATATGTTAAAAAGTCGTTTTTAATAAAAAATATTAGTATAACATTTATATAAATAATAAATTTGGTACTAAATTGAAAATAACATTTATGGAGATACACATAATAAATAACATTTAATTATTAAAAAAAATTGGGACAAAATTGAATAGATACACATACTTAGGTACTAAATTGAAACAAAAATACATATATGGAGACTAAATCAAAATCAACACAATGACATCTGATAGTGACACTGACACGTGGCATTGCAATGTCACGTGGCACTGACAATGCCACGTGTCACGCACAGGGACTTGGCATGTGGCATTTTTATTTTTTTTTTCAAAAAATTTAAAAAAATTTAAAAATTTTAAAATAATTTAAAAAAATAAAAAAAACTAGAGACTGACAGGTGGCACGTTGACTAACGGCGTTAGTCAACTCTGAAAGGAACCTAATTGAAGCACTTTTTTAAAAGTTGTGATGTAATTGACACTTTTTTTAAACCAGGTACCTATTTGACACCTTAGCCCCAAACTAGGTACTATACGAATAATTATACCAATATGATATTTATTTTAGTTTAAAAAAATAGTTAAATTTAAATTAATCATAATTTGAAGAGTAAAAATAATAAAATAAATATTTTAATTTTAAAAATATTATTTGAAGAATAAAATTGAAAAATATTGTGTACATCAAAAAGGAAAAGTTCTTTTAATACAGTGATATAGATTATTATACCGCTTTTTAAACTTAGTTATTTTATCTATAAAAATCAATAAAAAATATTTACAATAAAATTATAAAAATTATTTATATTTAATTTTATAATTATAATAATAAAAACAGCAATAATTTAATAATTTTATGATTTTTTATTGTAAAAAAAAAAAGTGAAAACAATGTCTTTTCACTAGTTTTTATTTAATATTTTAAAAATGTATACATTTCATTTAGAATTTTCCTTACTATTATTACTTGAAAATATAAAGTGTTTCAATAAATTTTGTTTTTTAATGGTTTATTAATTAAAAATACAATTAATTATATTTCTTAATTTTAGTATAATTATATGTGATATATTACCTAAAAATTGAAATACATATATGGGTCATAAAAATAGAAATTTAAAATGTAAAAATGTATAATTTAAACAAAGCGTCCATTCCAAGAGTTTAAAATCTATTTATAATGAGTATATTTGTTCATATGAAAATAATGCGAACACTTAATAGTAATTATTGGATTAAATTCTTAAAATTAAAATCCTTTAAGAATTTAGATTAACTTCACCTAACAATCAAATCTGTAAGAATTTAGATTAACTCCACCTATCAATCAAATCTGTAAAAATTTATTAGAAAACACATTTTCAAAAACATGATTATTTTCATTTATCTTTTAAATATTTATTTTTGCGTTGAATCAATATTGTATGCCTGATTTGAATAGTGTGCAGAAAATAAAGCAAAAAACAAATAAAAGAAATGAAGTTGTTAAAGTGAGTCGAAAAAGAGTAAAAATGATTAAGAAAATATTTAATTTTTTATTAATAAATTTATTATTATGATTAAACAAATCCATAATCAATTGTAAATATAAAAATGACTTTAATACATTTATTATCTTAATAATACAATCGAATTCGATACAATACAAGTTACTGTTCCATTGAGGTGATTTTCTCCTCATTCTTAGTGACAATTTTCTTTTTTCTTTTTTAATCAAAAGTCATCCAAAATGACTCAGAAACCAACACCATACTCTCTTATTCACTATCTTTTTTTTTTTTTCTGTCCCTTTTCCATTCATTATTTAATGAATGTAAATTTTAATTTAGTGTTTTTATGTATTTTAATTTTATCTCTTTATTATATTTTTAATTTTGATTAATGTCATAGTTATTATTATTCTCATGTCAATAAGTATAGTGGCACTAAAGACATTCCCTTTATATATTAAATATATTTTAATATTAATTAATATGACGGTTATTGTCTCAAATACACAAGTATATTCACATTATATGCTCCCATTATATATTAATATATTAATTGTATATTATATTTATACTTTTATATCACTTATAAGTAAATAAACAAAAAGTCAAACTCAAAATTCATATTTACAATAAAGAATTTTAGTATAATTTGCTCTTAATATTTGTATGCCAATACAGATCCCAATGATATCTATTTTTTTTTTTTTTGTTTGAGTCAACTAAGAGAAAACAAACTTTATTCTGGTTACACTGAAGAAAATGTCTCTATTTATGGTTATATTATACTTCATACAAAATAAATGTATAAAACAACTATATTCCTAAAATCTTAAATCAACACCTTAATAAAATAATAATTAAAAAACAACAAATTAGGCACATTGCATTTAATTTAATTGAATTTATACGGTGGATGCGTGGTGAATAAGCCATGAAAATTCATAATCTTTCCTTTAACATTGGCACATAAGCTTAACCCAACCCTAGATCTTCCTTCTTCAACAACACCAACCTTCTTCCTTCTTTTCAACTCAACAACATTACATCACATACACTTGTTTCTCAGATCTCTCCCAGATTCCCTCACACGCTTCCTCTATCAAAAACACCCCACAATTCTTCCTGTGTAAGTCTTCTTCATCAACAATATTCCACCTTTGAGCCTCAAAATCCCTCAATTTTGCATTCCATCTTGTGGGATCCACTTGAATTGCACTGGATTTGAAACCCCACTAAACAAAATCACATTTTTTCCACTGGGTATGCTTTGTATGTGACTGTACTGTGTAGTGCATTGTAGGCATCGAGTTCTCATGGCAATGCCATCGGGAAACGCGGTCATGCCGGAAAAACTGCAGTTTCCGGCTGGCGGTGGTGCTGCCAGTGGCGGCAGTGAGATCCAGTATCGCCATCAGCAGTGGTTTGTTGATGAGAGGGATGGTTTTATCGGTTGGCTTCGCAGTGAATTCGCCGCTGCGAATGCCATTATAGACTCCTTGTGCCACCATTTGCGTGTTGTTGGTGAGCCTGGGGAGTATGATATGGTTGTTGGGGCAATTCAGCAGAGGAGGTGTAATTGGACCCAGGTGCTGCTTATGCAGCAGTACTTTTCTGTGTCTGAGGTTGTATATGCACTGCAGCAGGTAGCCTGGAGGAGGCAGCAGAGGTTTGTGGATCCAGCAAAGACTGGCTCCAAGGAGTTTAGGAAGTTCGGTTCGGGGTTTAGGCAAGGGCAGAACAGGACTGAGGCTTCCAAGGAAGGTTATAATTCTAGGAATGAGGTTGCCAAAGAAGGTTATAATTCCAGGAATGAGGCTGCCAAGGAAGGTTATAGTTCTAACGGAGGGTCTTTTGGTCGCGAGATAAATGCTGTGGCTGTTGCTGGAGGTGTGGAAAAAGGGACTCGTGTGATTGATAAGAATGGAGAACTTAACTCTGGTGGCAAGGTTGGGACCATGGATAACAATAGTATAGCATCTCCTGAGGAGAGTAAAGGTAAATAATGGACCTTTTGGAAGACACACTCATATATTTATGTAGTATATATATATATATATGTTTGTGTGTGTGTATATATATCTATATATATGTTTGTGTGTGTATATATATATATATATGAATGGATGAATGTATCATGGTTTCAGATATGGTCTCATATTTTGGTTGCTTGGGCAGATGCTGTTACAAATGATCAACTTGATGGCATTTTGAATGGCTCTGGGAATTCTCAAGGATCTCTGTCTAGCTCAGAATGTGAAGCTGCGGGTGTAAATGAAGAATGTACATCAAATTCTGAAGGTTTTTGTTACTTCTAACAGTTATTAAATCTAGAGGACGTATAGGACTATGTTAGATTAATGCATTAATTTTTTAAATCAGTAAATGAGGCTCAGGATGTGTCCCAGATCTTCCTTGTGTTTGCCTTTGGCATACAATGTTATATGCCTGTTTACTGGCATACCAAATGAAAACACTCTCTTACTTGCAGTCTCACACGTAGAGTCACATTCAATTATAGGATCAGAGTCAGCATATAGTCTTAATTCGCCTTGCATATTGATTCAATTATTTCGATTCCTGTGCTGTGTTCCAGGAAATGATTCACATTCTATGCAAAATCAAAATCAGAATGCTTCTACCATGGGAAAAACTTTTACTGGCAACGAGATGTTTGATGGGAAGATGGTAGGGTCCTTTAAATGTTAGTTTGCTTTTATTCATTTCTTGTTATTTCTTTCTTGATGTCTAATACCTCATAAATTTTCTTCCATTCCTTATTTTAACATTCTATCTGTAAAGTGTTCCTGTTTTAATATGTTAGGTGAATGTGGTTGATGGACTGAAGTTATATGAAGATTTAATTGATGGTACGGAAGTTTCAAAACTTGTTTCATTAGTCAATGATCTGAGAGTTGCTGGAAAAAGAGGACAATTTCAAGGTAAGTGTACTGTGTCCCATGCTAGCATGCTGGGAGGAACTGTCACTGCTTTTTTTAAACTTTCATTGATTTGTATGCAATACTCAGTGACTTTGACCATATTCTGAAAATGGCGGTTCAGTGAGAAATAACAATATACTGGTATATACTTTTCTGTATTCCATTCTACTAGTTGAATAGTTGTCAACAAAGAATTATTTGGAATCACCATGATGCTAACTAACAATTGCAAAGTGGTAGAATAGCCTTTGCTTAAACTGAGTCAAATACTTGTTGCAATATGCATTTTCAGACCCTTAAGCTTGTTGCGAATACACACACATAGATTTCCATTTTAATAATATTATGAATTATCATCAATAAGCACCAACACCATCAGAATTCACCTTGCACGGTTCTAAGGCTTAGATCTTCCTCTTTTTCCCTGTCATTTTGTATGATGGACTCAGATACTTAAAACCAAGTAACGTGTGGTGTGGTATGCTGTGCTAAAGTTGTGTGAAAGTCTTATTTGACCTGACTTTATATTTACACTCTTGAGAATTCTATCCAAAACCAATTATCCTCTTAAAATTCTGCCTTTCAAGCAACTTTAAAGTTTACATGGGCAAAGAAACATTTAATGCTAATTATATTTCTTATAAAATGAGTAGGTTTCCACTTTCCATTTATGGAATGTGATCTGTTACTGAATTTCCTAAAGAATGAGAGAAGAGGTCATTCATTTCATCTATAGGATGTAAAGAAAGGATGCTTCTTTTTGTGTATTCGTTACTGTTCTACAAACCTAGAATTTTCGCCTATATTATGGAAATCCTTTTTAACAACCAATGAAGGTTGAGTCTCTCTCGTTGTAAATCCATTTTTCTAAACTTGTCTATTAGTACTCATTCAGAAGTGTTGTATTTTCCAATTTGTTGGGACATGGCTCCCAAAGATCTACCATATCATTACTCATACACACACATATATTATGTTTGAATAAATGAAGTTAATTTTGCTACTAAAACATTACAGGTGCTTCTCTAATGCAAATACCTTTTCTTTTAATATCTGCTAATTGCTAATGATTTATCTTAAATAGGAAGTCAGACATTTGTGGTATCAAAGAGGCCTATAAAAGGACGTGGAAGGGAAATGATTCAGTTAGGTGTTCCCATTGCTGACGCACCACCCGATGTGGACAATGTAACTGGAATCTCCAAAGGCATGTCATCTCATGCATATTTATTTTATACAGATCATCAGTATAGTTCATGCATTTTTGTCTTTGCAGCCATGCTATTTGTCTTTCACTACCCTCTCGTGGTACAAGTAACAATTGATGAAGTTCCACCATGTTACTCGATCACTGGGCCTAGTAAACACAAGGTCCAAGCACCAGCGTGGATGAAGGATTATATTTTAAATTAGGATCTTTATTTTATTTCCTTGTGAACCCTTGTTTTTGGGCCAAGGTCCCATTGATATGTGTGTGGGTGACTCTATCCTACAAAGATAGGACAATAGAATACCGTGTGATGTTTGTCTTTTCTATTTCGTTGTTGGACATTTCTTTTTAGGGTAGTAGCGGGTGCCTTACAAAGTGGTGCTTTTGTGACCAGCCTACATGCTTCCCAAATCTTCCCAATATACCAATTACCTCAAAAAACTATCCATGAGCTATACAAATCTATGCAAGCTTGTATGGAAGCTCAAGACAACCATCAATTGAAATCACTATTTCAATTGACATAGGCAGTTCTCACAACATATTACAACCCCGCCTTGCTCACCATTTACAACTTGCTGCTACTCCCATTTCTCACCCTTCCCATCCCTATATAATCCTTTTTCTACATGCCAGATTTTTTCCAAACCACATGGTCTTCTACTTCCTTGGGCCTATGATCATTATATCATCCTTTTTCCTAACTCACCACATACAAAGATTCGCCCTTATCCTTACCCTTACCTTCACTTTCAGATAAAAGAAATTACTTCCTTTATTCATGAAATGTTAAAGGTTATAATCACTTCCAACACCACCCCCTTTTCTTCCCTGATATTAATAGTGAAAAACTAAAGTTGGTACATGACGCATTTGTGTTGACTACATATCACTAAATATAGTTACAATTAAAGACAAATTTCAAATTCCTACTATTGATGAGCCATTTGATGAGTTAGGTACTACTACCAATTTCTCTAAGATTGATTTGTGTTCCAGATACCACTAAATCTGTGTGGTTCCCTAAGACAGACACAAAACTGCTTTCAAAACAACAGATGGTCTCTATGAGTTCTTAGTTATGCCTTTTAGCCTAACTAATGTCCCCTCCGCATTCCAATCAGCAATGAATGATTTACTAAGACCCATCTTGAGTTACTTGTATTGGTTTTCTTTGATGATATATACTAGTCTACAGTCTTCTAGTCTACCTGTCTTGGTTTCGAACCTACAATATTCTAAGCAATTTTAGGTCATATTTTTTAGTAGTTGCGGTCTCTCCTGATGATGGTAAAGTTTACGCTATTCTGCAATGTCCAGAGCCATTGGACTCTCATGGGGATCTATGGTTTTCTAGGCTTTGGTGCATTCTATAGATGATTCGTGCATCACTATACCACACTCAGCACTCCTTTCATTGATCTTCATTCAAACAAATTTTCCTGGTCTGAAAAGCCGCAATGAATGTTACGCAGTTACAACAACACATGGCTAAACTTTCCACTCTAGCATTGGAAGATTTTTCTAAACCACTTATTCTAGAATTTGATACCTCCTTTGTGGCAATTGGTGCAGTTCCGAGCTAAAATGGCCTCCGGCTCGCCTTTTTCAGCAGAAGATGTGTAGACTCCTCTAAAACTCTTCCATGTATGTTTGCAAAATGTTTGCCATATGTAAAATAATGGCTACAATCTTTTTAGGCGAACCATTCCAAATTTATACCGATCAAAAGAGCCTAAATTCATTGATGACAAACAATTCAAACACTAGAGCAATGAAAATGGAAATCCAAAACTGCAAGGATTTCAGTCTGAAATATTTTATAGACCTAGAAAACAAATGTTGTTACAGACGCTCTTTCCTGAAAACTTTCAAAACCCTTCACAATGACAGGAGTTCCCAAGGGCTCTCTTCGTCCCTCACCTCAGCTACTCCTCCCTCTCTTGAGTGACAACTCCACGCCTCTTTACCTCTAACTCACCCATCTAACCCAGTGAATTTCTACCCAATACCTCCTACTTTTCTCCCCACCCAAGTTAACCCATTGTCAAATGTACCATACCACCTAAATCATGCAATCAGAACTCTCACAAATGACCACATCGTCTCAGTTATTTCACATATCTCACTTATCCCACCTGTACCAAGCACACTTCCAATGCAACCGTTGGTGCTCTTTAAACTCCTGGGTCAATGCACAAGATCACCCCAACTCATCAATCCCACATCTTTCCCCACATTGGTCCATCACACAACCAACACCAGCCTCTCAACCCACGGCTATTCCTTTTCTTTCAGCAATCACTTCAACTTTGAGGGCAACTATTGAAGTGGAGGGTATTGTTACGCGACCTATGGTCAGTGGGCCTAGTAGATGCAGGGTCTCAGCACCATTATGCATGAAAGATTATATTTTATATTAAGATTTCTATTTTATGTTCTTGGACTCTTATTATGGGGCCAAGTTAGTCTAATCCTGCCCATCATTATATGAATGACTATATCCTACAAAATTAGGACAATGAAAAATCACTTGTCTTGTTTTTGTTTTTATGAGTTACGGTTGCCTTACACACCATTTGAATCTGACAGATAAGAAAGTAGAATCTATACCTTCTTTGTTCCAAGATATTATTGAGCGCTTGGCTGCATCACAAGTGATGACTGTGAAGCCTGATGCTTGCGTTGTGGATTTCTTTAATGAGGTTGCTTCTTCTTCCTTTGTTTTTTTGGGGGGTGGGGGGCAAGGAATTTAATTTATAATGGTGTAATATATTTTTACGTTACTTGGTATTGCAATAATCTGTAGGGTGATCATTCACAGCCTAATAGTTGTCCACCTTGGTTTGGAAGGCCTGTTTATACGCTTTTCCTAACTGAATGTGACATTACTTTTGGGAGAATAATTGTCTCGGACCATCCTGGGGATTATAGGGGTGCAGTCAAGCTTTCTCTTGTACCAGGGTAATATTTGTTAACCTTATCTATTTTTATGCGAGTGCTTCTGATATTTTTATTTGTCCAAAGGATCATTTTAAAATTAAAGAAGCCAATGAAATTGTGTTAATTCAATACGTAATTGTCTGCTCAACAATTTATTTGTATTACAAGTTATGGTTAGGCGTAGATCTAGTTAGGTCCATAGTGTAGGTATTAGATTCTACATTCACCGGAAAACAAAGCCCTCATTGCCTTCATTTTGACTTCGATCTTTAGTTTTTTTTGGATGATAGGTGAGTTATTGATGTTAAAGTCTGTAGTTGATAAATATATGTCTTGATGTTGAGTTAATCCATGAATAACAACATAGTTTAGTTAATTAATGAATTAGATGTTTGTCTCCAATTGAAATAAAGCAATGTGAATCAATAATTTTTAGTTCCTTTGATACACTGTTGAAGATAAGTTTTCTAAGGATTTTTATTCTTTCTTAAAGATGAAGTCTGTTTCTATTATATTATTGTAATTGTAGTTTGACTCTGGTTATAGAAAGCGTTTTTTCTGCCATGAGATATATGCCTGACAATATTTGTCAGTGCAGTGAAGCTTTTTCAACTGCAGCCTTTTTGTTTTTTGAATAAGGCTTTTGTTGAACTTGAATTTTTCTTTGCTTTTACATTTGCTGATGCTTATATAAGCAGATCATGCAGCATAATGTTGCTTGCTGTGCCCTTTAATCTCATTCTATACTGGATACACACCCTGACAGATACTTTTTAATTATCTTTTTTGTGTGGATTAGAATGCATTTATTATGTTTATAAAGACTTCTTTTCATTTTTTATTCAAAAATTCTCTTGTGGTTAAAATTTTATGATTTTAACGTCAGATAAATTTTATATACTACATTATAGTCTGTCATGTCCTGTGATTTTTAAATTTGCTGTTGGGTGAGCTTTCTCCTTATATGACCTATTTTTTCTGGCAAACAAAGGTCTCTTCTGGTGATGCAAGGGAAATCAACCGATCTAGCTAAACATGCACTTCCTTCCATTCCCAAACAACGGGTACTTGTGACCTTCACAAAGTCTCAACCAAAAAGTTCTCTGCCAAGTGATTCACAACGACTTGGTCCGCCGGTGACGTCTCATTGGACACCACCACCAAGCCGAACTCCCAATCACATGCGCCATCAATTAGGTCCGAAGCATTATCCCACTGTTCCGGCAACCGGAGTACTGCCGGCGCCGCCATCCATTCGAGCACCTCCAAACGGCATGCAGACATTGTTTGTGCCAGCAGCAGTTGCACCTCCCATTTCATTTCCTACCGCTGTGCCAATTCCACCTGGTTCAACCGGGTGGGCCTCTGCTCCTCAAAGGCATCCACCACCACGAATGCCTGTTCCGGGCACCGGAGTATTCCTCCCTCCACCTGGATCAGGCACCACTTCATCTCAACACTTACCTGACGGGAACCTGAACGGGGAAACTACTTCGGCCACGCCGGGAAAGGAAAGTTGGAAATCTAACCATAACACTACAAATTCCTCACCAAAAGATAAGGTGGATGGAAATATGGTAGGGAAAGAATGCAATGGAAATGCAGATGGAACTGAGGGTGAGGAAGATGTAGTGGGGAAAGATGACGAAAGTAATGACACGAGCGATGCAAACCATTGAACTACATGAGATAAGAAGGAAAAGGATATGGTAGCAACATTATGAGTATGAAGCAAATGTAAAGAGCGGCAAGATTGAACACGTCAAACGATAAGATACTGCAAAAGAGAGAACAAGGGAAGGAGGTGGGGCTTTTTGGTTCACTTCTTAATCCTTTTGTTTTCTCCATTCCTTTTTGGTTGTCTTATTATATTAACTTTTTAAAGCAAGGGAAACTCATTCTTAATTCAGATTTTCATTTTTCCTACCTTTGAATTATTTTATACATTTTTGCGGTTCGTAGTAATGTTTTCTTGTACTAGTTTTTTAGCAATTAGTATTAGACTTAGACTCGTGCGTCTTTTTATCTTCTTATTAGGTTTGAATTAAGAAATTTAGTATATACAGGGAAGTAATTGAAAATAAATAATATTATTTTTTTTTTTCTTTATATTAAAGTAGTGGATTATAGAAAATATAATTAAAATAATAATAATAATAATAATAATAGATTATATACTAATGATAATATTAATAATAATAATAATATTAATAATAACAATAATACCAATATTAATAATATAAAAAATAATAAATTTGGATTTTTTTTGTTTTAAATTATAAAATTTACACTAATTGACTAATGATTAGTGATGTGTAGTAAAATAATATTGTTAAATGATCAAAATTTATAATTAAAATTTTGATTTATATATTATATTAAAATGAAATGTGTATGCATAAGTGATTGTTAAAGTAAGATGTAGGAATATTGTTGATTTGATTCCGTACAAATAAATATAACATGAAGTGGATGTTAAAGATTTTTAAATAAAAACACATGTATATATAGACATATAGACAACTTAGAAGAAAAATATTAAACAGGGGTTGACATATTGAATCAAAAAAGAAAAAGTTAAACTTAAAATATTCTAAACAAAAGTGACATGGATGTATCAATAATGAAGTTAAAGTAACATGCAAACTTATTGTGAGATGTAATTCCTATTAAAATAAGTTAGAGTAACATAAAATTGAAATTGAATTTTTTTTGAACATAAATACATACAGACATTGTTATCAATGAAGTCATTGTATAAAGGAAAAGGATTAAACATAAATCTTATAAATATTTTATTAAAATCAAACTAATTTATTACATATTTTGATTTCTCTATAAGAATGTAACAACTATTTACCCATAGTAACGTCACCCATTAGAAGAAAATCATTGAGTTTATTAGTAAGAAAGAATAGAAAGATATTATAATAAAATCAAAATACATTATGTAGTATGACATCATAACACTTGGCAGAAGTCTCAAGTGGCAACTTCAATTTCATCATAATTAACAACTACTCCATTTGAGGCCTCCTTTGAACGTAGTTGTGCAAAAACATCATCCATAGCAACATTCAGCCAAAACTTTTCTGGTTTTATGCAAATCAAGCCAACAAATTTTGCTAGTCATTCAAGTAATACCCTCTTTTAAAACCAACATATTGCACCAAGTATAGGTGCAATTCACCACATAATATTAGATGTTATATTTTCCAAAAGTAGAACAATAATTATATAAATCTGAAAAATAAGAGTATAAAGTTAAATTGATAAGAACTATGAAATTAATCACATAATATTTATGACCTTTAAGATAACATGATGGATGGTATTAAGATCAAGTAATTTCTCACCTCTAAAGTCTTTTTCTTATCATATATAAACTTTGACAATTTTCTCATCAACTCCTTCCTATCAGCGCCAACTATGGCCTTGTTGATCTATGGAATAATATAAAAATAATAATACTCGAGAAATAAAAAAATATTGATCCCCATCATATAAATTTTGAAGAAAAAAATTACAATGTACTTCTTGATATCTTAAAATTCGTAAACATATGCAAAGCCAACTACTTATATTTATGCTATATACATTGTTGAGTAGATAAATAAAAGCAGTTAACCAATTACATTTCACTATGTAGTCACGTTAATGAGTTTATGATGAAAAAAATAACATTTGAAAGTACGTTGAACACCAATCATCTAGCACTTGAAAAAGTATACTAGCATTGTTGGGCCTTCCACCATCATTGTAGTTCCATTGCTCCATCACATCATTGGTTTGCTTCTTTTTCTTCCATTGCTCCATCACATCTAGGTTGCTTCTTTTTCTTCCATTACTCCATCAAATCATTGGTCACATCTTCCATCACATCATGGTTGCTTTATTTTAAAAATTAGCGCTCAAAATAAAATTACATAAAAGTCCTTATACATGTGTCAAGAGGAGAAGAAATTGAATCATACGATAATTACGGAAATACCCTGATTTTTGACATGTGTCAAAAAAAGAAGATGGTTCATACAAGTAATTGCAACAATGATATGTTTTCTTAGTGATATAGTAGATAGTATATGGTATATTTTCTTAGTGATATAGTAGACTTTTTCGATTTCAATCCCAACTGCAAAACAAAAAAACCTAAGAACCATGAAGTAAAATCAAATAAGAAAACAAAACCTAGAAAACCTAAAAATAAAGCTTAACGGAAGAAGAAAAATTTTGCTTCTTTTTCTTCCATTGCTCCATCACATCATTATTGGTCACATCTTCCATCACATCATGGTTGCTTTATTTTAAAAATTGGCGTTCAAAATAAAATTACATAAAAGCCCTTATACATGTGTCAAGAGGAGAAGAAATTGGATCATAATTTAATTACAAAAATACCCTAATTTTTTACATGTGTTAAAAAAAGAAGATGGCTCACATTAGTAATTATATTAACGATATATTCTTTTAGTGATATAGTAGATAATAGATGGTGTATTTTCTTAAAGTTATAATAGACTTCTTCGATTTCAATCCCAACTGCAAAACCAAAAAACCTAAGAACCAAGAAATAAAATCAAATAAGAAAACAAAACCTAGAAACCTAGAAATAAAGCTTAACGGGAAGAAGAAAATGTTTGCTTGTTTTCCTTCCATTGCTCCATCACATCATGCTTTGCTTCTTTTTCTTCCATTGCTCCATCATATCATTGGTCACATCTTCCATCACATCATGGTTGCTTTATTTTAAAAATTGGCATGGTTGCTTTATTTTAAAAATTGGCGCTCAAAATAAAATTACATAAAAGTCCTTAGACATGTGTCAAGAGGAGAAGAAATTGGATCCAACAATAATTACGGAAATATCCTGATTTTTGACAGATGTCATAAAAAGAAGATTGGCCACATTAGTAATTGCATTAATGGTATATTTTCTTAGTGATATAGTAGATGGTATATTTTCTTAGTGATATAGTAGACTTCTTTGATTTCAATTCCAACTACAAAACCAAAAAACCTAAGAACCATGAAATAAAATCAAATAAGAAAACAAAACCTAGAAAACGTAGAAATAAAGCTTAACGGGAAGAAGAAAATGTTTGATTCTTTTTCTTCCATTGCTTAATCACATTGTAATAATAACTTGTCTTTTCAAGTTTTTTCATTTTTCAAACGTTTTATTATTGTAATAATTTAATTAAATTATTTTTTTAAGTATTGACTATTGGTTTTCATTATAAGATATTGTGTTAAAAGTGTTGTATGAAATGAGTAGGTTAGTATTCATTTAAAAATACAAAATGATATAGAATTAAATGCTTACTACTATCATTGAATATAGATGATAACTTGTCTTTTCAAGTCTTTATAATTTTCAATTATAACGTTTTCTTTTGCTATTGTAATAATAACTTGTCTTTTCAATTCTTTTCATTTTTTAATTTTGACGTTTACTTTTATGATTGTAATGATAACTTGTCTTTTCATTTTTCAATTTGTCATTTGCTTTTGTTATTGTAATAATAACTTGTCTTTTCAAGTCTTTTAATTTTACAATTTTGACATTGACTTTTTGGTAGACAACTTTTGTCGCCTAAACTGTCCCAAACAAACTGAATTAATCACCCTTTACTAATGCAGTATAAGGATCAACTTAGGTCAGTCCAAGAACGGAGCCAATGCAATGAGTGGATTGAATGCTAAATACATGTTTTTGGGAGATTTTTTAAAGCATAAAAGATAGATAATAAAACTGAAATAAAAGCAATTAAAAAGTACTAAACTAAGAAAACTAAATTCATTTAAAATACTAGACTGTTACACATATAATTCAAACAAAAAGAAATAATTCAAGACTAAAGATTAACTCCACAAATTAAACTAAACTACATGCAAGAATTTAAACTGAATTACGAGTATGCCATGACAAGAATAAATGCAATGCAGAATGCATGATGTGATATGGAATCTGAATGGGAATGGTGGATGGTGCATTAGATCTAAAAAGAGAGTGAAAGTGAACCTAGATGAAATAAAGCATGCATGAATGCGTAGCTGCAATTCAGTCAAATGCAGCCACGCTCAAATTATTGCGAATGCAGCCCCTACACATAATACACTAATGTTGTTGTTGTTTGAAAAAAAACTGAAAGAATATGGTATCAGAGAAATTAGAGCTTGCAACAACCTAAATGCATGACTGCAGAATCAGAATTGAGCAATAACAGTGGACCATAAATGCTGCTAAAAATGAATGCAAGATAAGCTTCACACAAGTACAAGTTGATATGCATGAATGAGTGGATCCTAGGCTGTTACAAGTGCAAACTGGTCACTGAAAGTGGTAAATGATAGCAGATTTGGGACAACAAAAACATGTTAGTTTGAACAAGTTGAGTGAGTTGAGCATTGTTGAATGATGAAACACAAGCCACTAGCGAAGAAATATTCCTAATGCATGATACCCTCAAAGCAATAAAACAGTGCCATGATCTTCATATTTCAGTCTAGTAAAACCAATCCCAAAATATCAGTCATATAGAATTGTGCAAAAATTAACATTGTATTGAAAATCCCATAGAACCCCAAAGAAAAACTCGAGAGCTCCCCTGCTCTCTCTATTCCCCCTTTTTCCAGATTCCAGCCCCCTCCACTCTGTCCCAATTGCCTCTCCAAATTTCCAACAAAATCCTGCCAAAAGCTGCAAAAGCTGATTCTCCTTTTTTGAGTGTGTGTGCTGCTCGTCCAAACATAATTTTCTTCTGTTTTGTCTCCTGATTTGGCAATGGTAGCTAACCCTAGATCAGCTCCCTTTTTTGGGCCATTCCATGTGCAGAGAAGAAGCCCATTAGGTGAAGAAAGGGTCTACTTCAAGGCTTTGCTAAATGCACCAAATTTTCAACGAAAACATGAGGTGGTTTTTTTGCCTTTGTAACTGCTGCCATCTTCCAGAGTAAACTGCATCTCGCACAAAATTCCAAAAATTGCTTTCTACCACTTCAATTAAAGCTCTTTGAGTGTAGAATCCAACACAACAAGAACCAACTCATTTGGACACCTGTAGAGAAAGTTATGATCAAAACAAGCAGCAAAGGTCAGTGCTGAAAAATCAGCGTTTTTCCGCCGCGCCTGGCGGCAGTAGGGTAGCGCCAGGCGAGAATGTGACAGTGGAAAATGATCCTTTAAGATGTGCCGGATGGTAATAAATACCGCCAGGCGATACTGCAGATTCTGAAAACAACTTTAAAATATCACATTTTTAAGCTAAAATTGAAAGATAAAGGAAACTAAAATGGCAAGTGAGGGCAATAAGCTTCAATATGAAGGTATAGAAATTGAGTTATCACTTTTGTTATTTGTGTTTTCATTTTTCAACTTGGCGTTTGCATTTATTATTGGAATAATAACTTGTATTTTCAAGTCTTTTTATTTTTCAAACAATTTTTTATTGTAATAATTTAATTAAATTATTTTTTTAAGTATTGAATATTGGTTTTCATTATCATATATTATGTTAAAAGTGTTGTATGAAATCAGTGGGTTAGTATTCATATAAAGATACAAAATGATATAGAATTAAATGTTTACCACTATCAATGAATATAGATGATAACTAGTCTTTTCAAGTCTTTTCAATTTCCAATTTTGACGTTTGTTTTTGTTATTGTAATAATAACTTGTCTTTTCAAGTCTTTTCATTTTTCAATTATTACGTTTACTTTTGTTGTTGTAATGGTAACTTGTCTTTTCATTTTTCAACTCGACATTTGCTTTTTGTTATTGTAATAATAGTTTGTTTTTTCAAGTCTTTTCAATTCCCAAATGTTTTCTTTTGTTATAGGATTCATTCCTTTGACTTCTAGACATGCCTCTTGCGTCTGGATAAAAAATACTTCCATTGAAGCTATAAACCTCAATAAAAGTCTGCTAAAATCAGAAAAAGAAGAACATTACTTCAACATTAATATACAAAAAGGGAATGAAAACATATTTAAAACTAGTAAAAAAATAACAAAAGCATAAATAAATTTTAGAAGCAATATAATAAACAAAAATGCCCCCTTTCCTCCAACCCACAACTATTTTGCACTGTGTGCATCACATTCCAACACCAATTGAGAAGAAAATGAGAAAGAGAGCATACTTACGTACCAGAAAATCCAATTCAAGAACGAAGATAAAAAAGACATTGGATTACATAATACCTAACCTTCAAGAAGAAGGAAAACTTAACCTTTAAACAAAATAATGAAATGATAAAAATTGTACCTTTTGAAAATCAAACCTTTTAAAACTTATATTTATCCTTTTGCTTGAAAACATCATGTTGATCTTCAAGAGCTATTTGGTCTTCTCTTTAATATCTTCTAAAAATTTTAGAAGAATAAATCAAAGAAGAAGAAGACAATGAACAAAAGTTTAAACTTTAACATAAGAAGGAGAACATAAGCGCATACAAAAGAATAGTTTCTAAGAAAAAAAAACTTTACTAAACTATCAATTACGAAATAAAAGTAAGACAACATCAGAAACTTCTTTACGAACAAACACAATGATGAACGTTTGGCAAGTGAACAAATCATTAATGTAGTAATAAAATATCGTCCTTTGGGATTGACTTGTTGAATACTAGATTCCTAATTTACATAATTTTGAGCAAATGCGAATCAATAGAATTGCAAGCATAAAATTTATAACAAAAACTTTAATCAATAGAAGAAGCGTTATAGGATTGATTTCGTACTTTTTCCTATAGAATTCTACTCCTTTCCAATCGATGGAAGTAATGTAATCATCCACTTGAGTTTACTGAGAGTTGTTTTACCCCTAATCCCTTAGTAGGTAAAATCTATTCATAGAATTCGAACCCCCAATTCCTTAGGCACTTTACAAAAATTCAATAAAATCATGAAAAATCAATAATCATCTCTATTGCAAACTAATTAAATATGCCCAATTTTCCAATTGTGACATAATCTAACCTGTCTTGTTTATAATCGCAAGCAGTCCTCAATTTCCCAATTGCAAAATTGCTCATAAATAAACGATAAAACCATAAATAGAGCACTGAGATGAAGAACATTAACAAAACGTCAAATGTAAAGAGTAGAACTTATAATCCAAAGTCTTACATCAATCCTCCAACAAAAGGAAATTAGTTATGCATAATGAAAAGAAAAACTCCAAACGGTAGGCCAAGCAACTAACGAAAAACAGAGAGGAGAAAGAAGAAGTTTTTTTCGTGAACGCCTTCCTTTTATCTTTTCCCACGTTCTCTCCTTTGTTGATGTGATTTTCTCTCTCCTCTAACCGTTTCCCCCTATCTCACCTCTTTATATTTTCTTTTCCTTTTAAATCTTTGTCAGTCCACGTAATTTTTAAATTTCTCGTTGAAAAATCCACAGGTTGTGGAAGAATCCATAGGCCACTTGTGGAACACACTGTTTTGCGCATGATCTTCTAAAGTAAACTTCACAGGTCATGGAAAAACCCATCAGGCACCTGTGGAACACACTGTTTTATATCCTCCAATTTGAAGCAAAAACCACAAGTCGTGGAAAAATCCACCAGGCACATGTGGAACAAGCTGTTTTGAAACTCGCATTTTTGAAGCCAAATTCACAAGTCGTGGAAGACTCCGCCAGACACTTGTGGAACATGTTATTTTGTGTCTAACTTACTCACTTTAGACTTGTTTACTCAAACAATGCACCAATCCAAATGTATTATCTGAAACTAGATAATGCATGATGAAATTAGTCCAATAATGCACAAATGAATAAAAATGCCCTAATCTAATGCATGAATATACATATATATATTATTTGCTCATCAAATTCTCCCAAGCTTAGACTTTTGCTTATCCTCAAGCAAAGAAAATGTAGTGAAACAACATAACAAATGCAAATAGAATGATGAGTTAGTATCTAATCTCAAAGCTAAATTCATCCAAAAATATTATAGATACACACATTCCACATATGTTAGGTCCCTAAGTGCAATTTAATCAATGAGTAAAGACACAAGACACTAAGGAGGAGAATCTTTGATGTGTTCTTAAAGTTCTCTACAAAAAGCATATCTTCTTAGGTTTCTAGCCTAGAAAATACTTACCTGCTAACTAAGCATGGATCCTCCACTCAAATGCTTTGCACTTACCACACCAGTCTCAAAGGAGTGTCTCTTTTTCCAGTAACTAACAGTCTTAAAGGGATGCCCATTTCATTTATTAATATTAATAATTATACTCTCCTCTTTTTTTTTTTCTTTTTCTTTTTTTTTCATTTTTTATATTGTGAAATTGATAGACATTTCTCCCGTAACCAAATGCAGTAGGTGTCACCTTAGAAACCTAAAAAGAACCTCTTTAAGTCTATCACTAAAAAAATATCTTCCTTACATGTCAAGTGTCAAGACCTCCTCTTGTGTAGTGTGTGAGTTCCCCAATAATTATCTAATGTGCTTCCCAAAATATAATTGAATAAACTTAGACTTGAGTTAGATTGATGTGTATACTATACAAATGAAATGCAACAACTAACATGCAAGTGACTCTCCCATGTTTAGATGTCTAAGTTGTCCCAAACATAAACAAAATAATTAAGAATAGAAGGGATATAACTCACAAAATTACTGATGGTGGAACCAGTGCATTGTTGTCGACGTTGAAAGTAGCTTTGCTTGTGAAATGACGAGGTTGTTGCTGCTTTAAAATTAGCAAAGTCTGCAACCCATGGCAAAGTATTAATAACTAGAAACTTCTCATCTAGAAACACCACTAAAATAGGTTGAACATCCTGGTCATCCTTATTAAACTTTAGTCTTGAAAGGTAATCAGTTATCAAATGTTGTTTCCCTTGCTTATCTCGGATTTCCATGTCAAACTCTTGCATTAAGAGAATCCAATGGATTGATCATGGCTTGACGTCCTTGGATGTCTCTTCACCTCCACCTTCACTCTTGTTTAGGTCTATTCTTCCTGTAGTACTGAACAATGGCTTGAGAACTTCTAGTTGATATGCGCAATGTACCACTTCTTTATCACTCACTTCTTCACTCAACTCCTTTGTTTGCATTCTAGATAACAAAGTTCTCTCTAATGGATTTTTCCTCACATGATTATCCATTTTCTCTAACACAAGAGACTCAATTATTCCAACCCGAAAACAATCCTTCTTGTCCACCTTGTGTTTTACTGCTTCATTTATAGAGAATGTGACTTTGTCATCAGCTACTTTTAACATCAATTCACCTTGTACATCTATCAATGCTCTTCCCGTGGCTAAAAATGGTCTTCCCAATATAATTGGGACATTAGCATCTTCTTCTGTGTCAAGGACCACAAAATCCACTGGAAAGATAAATTTATCAACCTTTACTAAGACGTCCTCCACTACTCCATAAGGATAAGTGTAACATCCCTAAGGAATATTACAAATTTTTTTTAATAAATAATTCCAAATTTAAAATAAAGTCCACATTTAATAAATCTATTTCCCAAAAACATAGGAAAATTAAAACTTTAATATAACAGTCATAAACCAAGAGTCCATAATAATAAAACTGAATTAAAATTCATTGGCTCCCGAAATGATTACATAATTATCTCAAACTAAAATAATAAATACATGTACAAAAATCCCAAGCTAGCCCACGCTCCGAGTCTAACCGTCTCCTGGCTCACCTGTCAAATCATCTATTCTCGGATAACAAGATATCCGATCATCGCTACATACACACAGATAGGGTGAGCTATGCACAATAAAGTATAAACAAATATATGAAATAAACATGTTTCCCAACCCAAAACAACATAAGTACAAAACTCATAATTTCCAAATCGCCCAACCATGACCTCATAGTCCTTCATGAGTCATATGCATGAACTAGGTCTTGGGACTTTCTTGTGCTCCCACAAAACTAACTCATTCGTGGTCCAACCCTATGAGCTTATCCCGCTCATAGTCCTGCCCTACAGACTCCTCGCCTGTAGTATAAACATCCAAGTCTCACACTTGGACCCTGGCACGCACGCAATCACCATACTATGGACTCCTCACCCAATAGTAGCCAACGGGAACATCACAGTTCCTTGCCCATCGTGCGCCCGACACATGCAATCACCATACTAAGGACTCCTCGCCCATTAGTAGCCGACGGGAACTCCACCAGTTCCATGCCCATCATGTGTCCAACCTCCGAGCACATCCCAAACCCCTATTGGACTTAGTCCTTCAAGTCCAAACATCACACCACATGCATATACAATCGATCCTTATGATAAACAACCAAAACACACTCACAAGCACATAAAAACAAAATAGTTCACATAAACTCACTTAAACTAGGGACCCCTCGCCCAAGCTAAGCCCTCTGCTTCGCTTAGGCTAGTTCGTGTCGCTTGGGCGAGTTTAAAAAACCACAATTACACGTTATCTCGCTTAGGCGAGATTCCCTCGCCTGGGCGAGTTGCACCATCGCTCAAAGCAACACCCTCCCCTCGCCTAGACGAGGAACCACTTAACCACGTCATTTCACATCGCGACCTCGCTCAGGCGAATGTCCCTTGCCTGAGCGAGACTGAGTCGTTCAAAACACCAATACTTCTCGCTTGGGTGAGATATCACGCTCAAAAGCGCTCAAGTTTCCTCGCGACCTCGCTTAGGCGAGTTGTCCCTCGCCTGAGCGAGACTAAGTCGCTCAACACCAAACCAAGGTCGACTGGGCGAGCAGCGCGACCCCAACTCAGACGTGAGGTTCTGCAACTCTTGCCTAGACGAGATAGACTCGCTTGGGCGAGGCTTGCAGAGTTCCCTCACTGTCACACACAGATTTTACCCAAAACAGTGTCAAACCATACCCAAACATATACCCCAAAACATGCAATCGATACCAATGTAATTATATTAGCAATTAGCACACAGAACCATGCTTTTCACACATCTTGACAACCACATTCGAGCATACAATCATCAATAACCTGAAGGACCAAAACCCTCCTCCCACAACACATTACCCATACATAATCATGCACCCGAACTCAATTACCCCAATTTCCAATCCCAGCACATCAGGTACGAATGTTTCCCAATCAAACAGGAACCAATTGGAACTCAAAATCATAACACTGAACAGATTATTGACATACGCAGAGTACAACTCCCCTAACCTGGATTATTGGATTAAAGTTTGAGATGAGGAATCCTAGATTCGCGCTCTCCTTCTTGGTCCAGCCCTTGCACACTCTCAACTCTCCTCACACTCTCCAATTCGTGCTTCTCACTACAGTAGTCCACCACAATTGCCAAAACCTTTCCCTTTACCTAAATTTTTGCTTTTATAGGTGCCTTTAAAATTGGTTTTAAAAATAAAACGGGATTGGCTTTTGTGTGGGCTTAATGGCTGGCTATTCAAGTCCCTAAGTGAGTGATTTTTCAACACCTACACTAGTTACCCTTCTGCTAGGTTTTCTTTACCCCTTCACCTTCATGCCACAACTAATAATTAGAAAAAATAAAGCTTATGCTTTACCCACCAAGGTTTGAACTCATGACCTTCCACTCATAAGGCCAAAGCACAACCACTATACCAAATCACATTTGATGATACCCTCCCATCAAAATAGTTTACCTCATTAATCCCATACTCATACATATTATAAAAAGGCAATAATAAAATAACAACACATAATTGGCATACATAGGACTCAAACCCAAGTCCTCTCACACAAACTAAAGTACTCTCAACCACATGAGCTAGTACTTTTCCATGTCACCTTAAACAACAATAAATATCATAAAGACGCCTTCTACCCGCATTAATTAATTAATTAATTAATTTTTCCCGGGTCTTATAATAAGCCACTGAACGATATGCTAATTGGAGAGTTATCATAGTGGGCTTCACTTCTCCAATACCCAATCTTCTAAAAATGGATAAAGGCATCAAATTGATGCTTGCTCCAAGATCACACAATGCCTTGCTCACCACTATATTTCCAACCTCACATGGAATCACAAAGCTTCCTGGATCCTTCAACTTGGGAGGTAACTTTTGTTTAATTATTGCACTACACTCCGTTGTGAGCATTGTGGTTTCATCTTCTTGAAGCTTCCTTTTCTTAGACAATAAGTCCTTCATAAATCTAGCGTAGCTTGGTATTTTCTCTAATGCCTCCGCAAATGCGATATTAATGTGGAGCTTCTTAAAGACATCAAGAAATCTTGCAAATTGTTTCTCTGGGTCTTTCTTCTTCAACCTTTGAGGGAATGGAATAGTAGGAACATGTTCTCTCATTTTTCCTTTTTCACTCTCTTCATTTTTTTCTCTTTCACTATTCTTCTCACAATTTTTACGGACATTTTTTTCACTCTCTTTTACAATCTCATCTCCTCGTGCATTTTTCTCACAACTCATATCACTATTTTTCTCATTTTCTACCAACCTCCCACTCATCAATTGAATTGCCTTACATTGCTCCTTTGTGTTTGGAATGGTGTCACTAGGAATGTTCCAAGAGGCCTCTCTGAATTTGATTCTTCAACTTCCAAATTGAAGCTTCCTGGTTGTTGAGATTAGTCATTGTCTTATTCATGAAATTAGAAGTATGCTCCATTAATTTCTCCACAACACTCTCCAAAGCAGACATTGTTTCCTTGGTTACTAGATTGTGCTTGATATTGATAAGAAGGCCTTGGTTGATTGGATTTGTTCGAAGCACTCCAAGGTTTGTTTGGTAGGCTTTTCCAATTTGAAAAATTATTAGCAAACTGATTTTGTTGTTGGCCTATTGCATTCACTTACGCCTCTTGTTGAGTTACTTGACACTTACCATTTTGATGCATTCCTCCACAAAAATCATATAAGGCGTTGTATTAACTGCTTTTGCTTGCATATTACCCAACTTCTGCATCAACTCAATAATTTTTTGTGTTAACAACTTGTTTTGGGCAAGGATAGCATCCAAGGTATTAACCTCTAACACTTTAACTTTTCTATTTTGCCAGTCAAACTGCATATTCACTGTATTACTTGCCATTAACTCAAGAGTTTCCAAAGCTTCCTCAAGTGTTTTCAAATTAAACAATCCTCCATTTGCCGCATCCGGAATTGCTTTAAAAGATGGTGCACGACCATTATAGAATATTTGGACTTGCAACCAATCTGGTAAAGCATGATGTGCACATTTCCTCAAGAGCTCATTGTACCTCTCCCAAGCCTCGTACAAAGATTCAGTTTCTTGTTGGACAAAAGTAGTGATTTCATTTCTCATTCTCGCTAACTTGGATGGAGGAAAGTATTTTGTTACAAATTTTGTAGCCATATCTTCCCATGTAGAAATACTGGCTTAAGGTTGTGTTTGAAACAAGTTTTAGCTTTATCCCGTATGAGAAAGGAAAAAAGCCTTAAGCGGATTGCATCATTTGAAACTCCATTAATCTTCAAAGGATCACAAATGGCCAAAAAATTCTCCAGATGAGAATTAGGATCCTCTGAAACTGCACCTCTAAATTGATTCTGCTGGATGACTGCTAATAGTGTAGGCTTGATTTCAAAATTTTTAGCTTGAACAGGATGTCTGACAATGCTCCCTTGGTAATTATTTGTATTTGGCATGGAATAATCAGGCAAAGTCCTCCTCACAGGTTGTTCTTCAGCCATTGTTGATATGTGCTCCTTCTTATCAATTGATGGCCCTACTTTCTTTCTTGCTTCTTCTTTCTTGCAATGCTCCTATTGCGTTTAACAGTACGTTCAATTTCTAGGTCAAAAAGCAAGATTTTTTCTACAATTGTACCTCGCATAAACAACTTAGAGACATAATATTCTAACAACAAAAATCACGTGAAAACAAATTAACAACAAAAAAGATAATTCAAACAAAAAAAAATAATAAACTAAAAACACAAACAATTTTGACTACCTAAAAATTAAAACTCAAATCTTAAGCAAATTAGATCACTAATATCAACAGAAAAATCAATCCCCGATAACGGTGTCAAAAACTTGATGAATGTTTGACAAGTGAACCAATCGTTAACGTAGTAACAAAATATCGTCCTCTGGGATTGACTTGTTGAATACTAGATTCCTAATTTACGTAATTTTGAGCAAATGCGAATCAATAGAATTGCAAGCATAAAATTTATAACAAAAACTTTAATCAATAAAAGAAGTGTTAAAGGATTGATATCGTACTTTTTTCTATAGAATTCTACTCCTTTCCAATCGATGCAAACAATGTAATCATCCACTTGAGTTTACTAAGAGTTGTTTTACCCTTAATCCCTTAGTAGGTAAAATCTATTCATTGAATTCGAACCCCCAATTCCTTAGGCCAGTTTACAAAAGTTCAATAAAATCATGAAAAATCAATAATCATCTCTATTGCAAACTAATTAAATATGCCCAATTTTCCAATTGTGACATAATCTAACATGTCTTGTTTATAATTGCAAACAATCCCCAATTTCCCAATTGCGAAATTGCTCATAAATAAACGATAAAACCATAAATAGAGCACTGAGATGAAGAACATTAACAAAACGTCAAATGTAAATAGTAGAACCTATAATCCAAAGTTTTACATCAATCCTCCAACAAAAGGAAATTAGTTCTACATAATGAAAAGAAAAATTCCCAACAGTAGGCCAAGCAACTAACGAAAAATAGAGAGGTGGAAGAAGAAGTTTTTTCCGTGAACGCCTTCCTTTTATCTTTTCCCACGTTCTCTCCTTTGTTGATGTGATTTTCTCTCTCCTCTAACCGTTTCCTCCAATCTCACCTTTTTATATTTTCTTTTCCTTTTAAATCTTTGTCAGTCCACGTAATCTTTAAATTTCTCGCTGGAAAATCCACAGGTTATGGAAAAATCCACATGCCACCTGTGGAACACGCTATTTTGCACATGATCTTTTGAAGTGAAGTCCATAGGTCGTGGAAAAATCCACTAGGCACATGTGTAACAAGCTGTTTTGAAACTCACATTTTTGAAGCCAAATCCACAAGTCCTGGAAGACTCCACCAGGCACTTGTGGAACATGCTATTTTGTGTTTAACTTAATCCCTTTGGATCTGTTTAGCAAACAATGCACCAATCCAAATGTATTATCTGAAACTAGATAATGCATAATGAAATTAGTCTAATAATGCACAAATAAATAAAAATGCCCTAAACTAATGCATGAATATACCTATATATTGTCTACTCATCACTCACTAATCTGAAGTTGGGTTAAAGAACACCTAACCTTGAAGATGATTTTTACCGAATAAGAAGCATAGGAAAATACTTTGATGAATGAAAACTACAGATACGAAAACAAAGTTAGGATAAAAAATGAGTACATACAACCTTTGAAGAATAACAACTGAACAAATGAAAACAAAAAGTAGAAAAGTTTGATTTTTTAAAATAACTTTATACAAAAATCAGAATCATAGTATATTCTCGTATAAAAAAAATGAACCTTTGACCAAGTAAGTTACTTTTTGATCCATAAGAATCATGTTCATGTGTCCTTTTGATCCAGAAAAATCTTTGTTTCCCACAATCTAGAGATCGATAATTTTGACTGCTAGTTTTAATGTTTCTATATTTCCACCAATATCTTTGATCATATCAAGTTTCCTAACCATTTGCAAAAGCAATATATAGAAGTTGTTCCAAATCCATCACTAATTTGGAAGAAGCTGTTCTCAAACTCACTGCTAGCCAAAATGAAATTACTACCCGTTTGGACGCCATTGCTTCTCAACTCTCCAGTCGCGACGTACACTCTCCACATTCTGGTACCCACAGTTCATTTCACTCTGATTCCCCTCCATTCACATCGCATCTCCGTTTGGATGTTTCGCGGTTTGATGGAACCGACCCCATGGGTTGGATCTTTAAGATTTACCAATTTTTTTAGTACCATAGCACACTTGAAGTGGATCAACTTCAGATTGCATCTTTTTACATGGAGGGCCTAGCTCTTAGTTGGTTCCAATGGCTGCATCGGAACAACATGATCCCTTGGTAGCAAGAGTTTCTTCAAGCTCTCGAGGTTCATTTTGCTCTTTCTTATTATGAGGATCGTCAAGGTTCTCTCTTTAAGTTGACACAAAAGGGTTCCGTACAAGATTACTTGAATGAGTTTGAATGTCTTGCTAACCGCATTATTGGGCTCCTTGCAACTTTTTTGTTGAGTAACTTTATTTTTGGGTTAACACCGGATATTCACCGCGAGGCTCAAGCGTTGCAACCTCAAACTTTAACGCATGCAGCGCCGTTAGCTAAATTGCAAGAGGACAAATTCAATGACCAACGTCGTTCAATACGACATCATCTTCCCTTATCATCTTCATCTGGATTGTCGTTGCTTCCCACACCTTCTCAGCCACCGACACCTCGTCTAGACCGTAGTATAAAAAGTTGACTCACAAAATGATGTTTGTAAGACCCGTGAAAATTAATTAATTAATAAATGCGGGTAGAAAGCGTCTTTATGGCAGTAATTATTGTTTAATGTGACGTGGAAAAGTACTAGCTCATGTGGTTGAGAGTACTTTGATTGTGTGAGAGGACTTGGGTTCAAGTCCTATGCATGCCAATTATGTGTTGTTGTTTTATTATTGATTTTTAATAATATGGATGAGTATGGAATTGGTATTGTAAGCTTATCATGATTGGAGTGTATCACTAACATGACTTGGTTGAATTGGTTATGCACTTGAATGGTGACTAAGTGGTCATGGGTTCAAACTTGGTTGGGAATGAAATTGGAACTTTATTTTTTTTAGTGTAGTTTTAGAGGGAATATGAGAGGGCAACAGTAAACCTAGAAGGGGCCAAGGAGGGGGCTGGAAACCATTATATAATGATACTTTAATAAAAATTAAACCCACCATAAAGCCTAAAAGGTCATTTTGAAGAAAAAAGGGGGTTTTGGCACTGCTGCCAATTTGCTTGTGAGAAGAATACAAATTCTGAGTGGGTGAGGAGAGAATTGGGTGCTATTGGGGGAAGACTTGAGAGGAAGAATTAGGCAGGGGAATTGGAGAAGAACCCTCAAAGGCTACTAATTTGGTACCAAGATTTCAGGTTAGGGGAGCTGTATTTTGAGTATGTGAATTTCATGATGTGAATTATGGTTTTGTGTCATTGCATTCTCAATTGGAATATGATTGTGGTGAATTCATGTATGTATAATCAAAATAATGAATGGGCTGGATGGTTATAGGTTGCAAAACCTTTTATGCACTATATGTTTTGGGAATGAGGGTTTTTGGGTATGGAATGGTTGTGAATGCTTAAATAGTGTGCCTTGGTAGTTTAATTTAGATATAAAGTGTGATTTTGATATATTTTTGCCATTACATTGTGCTGGTGATGATTGGTTGGTGTTTTGGTATTGTTTTTGGCGAATTGTGTGCGTGAACAGACTTGAAACCCTGCAAGTCTCGCCTAAGCGGGTCCACCTCGCCTAAGCGAGAGTTGCAGAGTCTCACTTTGAGTTCTGGTTCGTGGTTCTCGCCTAGGCGACTAGGAAGGGGTTGAGCGACATGGTCTCTCACTCAGGCGAGAGGCACTCGCCTAAGCGAGGTCGCGAGGAGACTTGGGAGTTTTGAGTGCGACATCTTGCCCAGGCGAGAGGTTTTGGAGTTCTGAGCGAAGGGCATGCTCGCTTAAGCGAGAATGGCTCGCCTAAGCGAGGTCTCGATGTGAATTGAAGTGGATTGCTTGAATCCTCGTTCAGGCGAGGTGTGGGTTAGTTTGAGCGAAGGTATGGCTCGCCTAGGCAAGAGGATCTCGCCTAAGTAAGACAACGTGATGATGTTGCTATTTTAAGTCGCTCAGGCGAGGTGAATTAGCCTAAGCGAGGCTGAGGGCTTAGCTTGAGCGAGAATCCCTGGCTTAAGCACGTTTATGTGAATTACTATGTTTGTGGTGCTTGTGTGTGTTAGTTTGGCTACTTTTTTCTAAGTATAGGAAGTATATGCATGTGGTGTGGTATTTGGGCTTGAAGGACTGAGTCTAATAGGGGTCTGGGATGTGCTTGATGGTTGGACACATGATGGGCATGGAACTGGTTGAGTTCCCATGGGCTACTAATGGGCGAGGAGTCCTTAGTATGGTGATTACATGTGTTAGGTGCACGATGGGCAAGGAACTGATATGTTCCCGTCGGCTACTATTGGGCGAGGAGTCCATAGTATGGTGATTGCGTGTGTGCCAAGTTCCAAGTTGGGGAGGCTTGGATGATTTACTACAGACGAGGAGTTTGTAGGGCAAGACTATGAGCAGGATAGGCTCATAGGGTTGGACCACGAATGAGTTAGTTTCGTGGGAGCACAGGAAAATCCCAAGACCTAGTTCATGTATATGACTCATGAAGGACTATGAGATCATGGATGGGTAATTTGAAAACAATGAGATATTTAATTATGTTATTTTGGGATGGGTGGCATATTTATTTCATGTATTTTGTTTATATATTGTGCATAGCTCACCCTTTTGTGTGTGTGTGGCGATGATCGGATGATTCGTTATCCGGGAGCAGATGATTTGACATGTGGGCCAGGAGATGCATAGACTCGGAGCGAGGGATAACTCGGGATTTTTGTTTATATGTTATTATTTTGATTTTGAGATAAATATGTAACCCTTTGGGAGCCATGTGAATATTGTTTTAGTTTTATGAATTATGGACTCCTAGTTTTATGACATGTATATTAAAGTTTTAAATTTTCCCGTGTTTTTGGGAAATGTATCTCTATTAAATGAGGTATTTACTTTCTTTTCGTATTTATTTATTAAATATTAGTAATATTCCTTAGGGATGTTACAATGTTGGATCGTCATGAGAAAGGATTATGTTACAAATGTGAAGAAAAATCCAGCCCGGGTCACAAATGCAAGGGTCGTTTCTTTCTGTTAGTTGTCGTTGATGAGGATGATGACGTCTGAATCGAGTCCCCATGTTTAAAGGCAGATCCGAGTATGCTTCATCAGGAAGGTGCAGACCTGGGCCAAAATGAAGCCCAAATAAGTTTCAACACTTTGGCTGGGTTGCTAGCCCTTAAAGCTCTTCGCATAGTGGGTTACATCTCTGACGAGCCCACTACTATTTTGGTAGATGGGGGACTACTCAATTTTATCCAAGAGAGAAGGGCACGTTTTTTGAATTTGGGGACTTAGCCCACTAACACACTACGAGTAATGGTTGGAAATAGTAGTGAACTTGAATGTGATAGCATTTTTCCAGGGGTGGAATTGAAAATTCAGGGTCATAAGTTTCTGGTGGATCTCCATGTGCTCCCCATCAGTGGTGTTGATGTAGTCCTTGGCATCCAGTGGCTCCAAATATGGGTCCTATTGTTATTGATTAATCCCAACTCATTATGAAGTTCGTTAAGGATGGGAAATTTGTGGAGTTTAAGGCTGATGCCCCCCAAAGCCTAGCGACATTTCAGCTCAACAGGTTAAATGTATCCTACAAACACATGGTGCAACAAGATTCTTTCACATTCGTATACTACTTACTACACCCTCACAAAATTCATCAACTCACAAGCCATCCCTACCTATCCTATTCATCAAATATTGACCCTTTTAAACAAATACTCTCAAATTTTCTAGAAACTAGCATCCCTACCAACTTCTCGTCGTATGGATCACCAAATACACCTCCTTCCCAATTCCTCACCAGTCTCCATACGTTCCTCGCCCCAATTCCAGAAAGCAGAAATTGAGAAACAAATTGAGGAGATTTTGTATGATGGCATGATACAACCAAGCCATAGCCCTTTTTCCTCCACGGTCTTGCTTGTCAAGAAAATGGACGGTAGTTGGAGATTCTATGTTAACTTTCGTGCCCTTAATGCTATCACCATCAAAGACAAGTTTCCCATTCTCATGATCGACGCGCTCTTGGACGAGTTAGGGGAGCTTCGTGGTTTTCGAAACTAGATTTACGGCAAGGATATCATCAAATTCGCATATTTGAAGCTAATATCCCTAAAACCGCCTTTGCACACATCATGGGCATTACGAGTATACGGTTATGCCGTTTAGGCTTTGTAACGCCCTTTCAACATTTCAAGGAACTATGAATGAACTGCTAAAACCATTTATGCGTAAATTCCTGATTGTTTTTTTTTACGACATATTGATTTATTGCAGGTCATTGGAAGCTCATATTCACCACTTGAAGTTGACTTTCCAACAATTGATACAGGGCGAGTTTTTTTTTTCGTGGGTTTAAGTGTTTGTTTGCCTAACAGCAAGTTGAGTATTTAAGGCATGTGGTTTCCGTAGCTGGTGTCACACCAGACCATTAAAAAATGCAGGCAATGTTAGATTGGCCACCTCCTACCACGATCAAAGCATTACGTTGCTTTCTAGGATTGACAGGCTTTTATAGGCGATTCATAAAAGGGTATGCAACGATAACTTTTTCCTTGACTACACTTTTGAAAAAGGATGTATTCTAGTGGACCAGTGAAGCTCAAATCGCTTTTGACACCTTGAAAAAACCATGACTGAGGCACCTGTCTTAGCCTTACCCAATTTTGACTTGCCTTTTGTCTTGGAGACAAACGCATTCAGCTTCGCCATGGAAGTAGTTTTGATGTAGGAGGGTCATCCAATAGCGTTCCACAATAAACCATTTTGCCCAAAGCTCATGCGTTCATCTACATGTCAGGGAACTTCATGCCATTACCACCGCCATTAAGAAGTGGCGCCAATATCTATTGGGCCATTTCTTTACAATCCTCACGGATCATCGTAGCCTCAAGGAGTTGATGTCGCAAGTTATCCAAAATCCAGAACAACAAGTTTATTTATCGAAGTTGTTGGGCTTCGATTATTCCATATAGTATAAAACAGGGAGCACAAATGTAGTGGCAGATGCTTTTTCCCGCCCTTTTGATTTCTGTGATAACCATCTCTTTGTTCTATCTATGCCTCGCTTTTTATTTCTTGAGGAACTCCGCAAGGCTCTACTTACGTGTGCTGAATTTGTTCAATTGTTTAAGGATGTACAAAACGACTCGAATGTTCCGACGTACTACAACATCCACCAAGACCTCTTGTTGTACAAAGGCAAAATCTGGCTAAATCATGACAATTCCTTCATTCCAATATTGTTGGAGGAATTTCACAACACTCCACTCAACGGGCATACAGGGGTTGCCAAAACTTTGTTGAGGCTTTAACACATTTTTTATTGGAAAGGCATGCGCGAGGATGTTCAAAAATTGGTTGCTCACTATGCAATTTGTTTGCAAACCAAGTATGAAACTAAGTGGTTAGCCGGACTATTGCAACCCCTCTCTATTCCAGTGGAACCATGGGTTTACTTGTCTTTGGATTTTATTACTGTCTTGCACTCTTCCAAGGATATACGATCATTCAGGTGGTTGTCAACCGCTTCTCGAAAGGGATCAAATTTTGGAATGCCACCCGCACATTTGACATCTTTTAAGGTCGCATAACTCTTTTTGGATATGGTCTGTAAACACCATGGATTCCTTCATAGCTTGGTCTCGGACTGAGATCCAATTTTCATTAGCAAATTTTGGAGAGAATTATTCCGATTGTATGGCACCAAGCTGCGGATGAGCACCGCCTTTCATCGTGAAACGGATGGCCAGATAGAGGTTTTAAACAGGGTCTTAGAACAGTACCTATGTTCCATGGTTCACAACAAACCGATTGATTGGGAAAAATATGTAGGCTTAGTAGAGTGGTGTTACAATACGACCATTCATTCAACCACTGGAATGTCTCCTTCGATTCCTTAATATTTGGTGGCTTCCTCGTCAGTGGAGGCAATTGATTCTCTACTTTCAACTCGCCAAGAAATGCTAATTGCTCTTCAAAAAAAACTCCAAAAGGTAAAAGATCAGATGAAGGCAGTTGCAGATGGCAAGCAACGGGAGGTGGAGTATGTAAGACCCGTAGAATTTAATTAATTAAATAATTAATCAATTAATAAATGCGGGTGGGAAAATCATTTATGACATTAAATTATGATTAGTATGATGTGGAAAAGTACTAGCTCAAATGGCTAAGAGTACTTTGATTGTGTGATAGGACTTGGGTTCAAGTCCTATGTATGCTAAATTTGTGTTATTGATTATTATTATTTTAAATATAGGTTAATCATGCGGTGGATAGATATGATACTTGAATTATGTTAGTTTGCATGAAATATGAATTGGCATGATGGTTTGGTATAGACTTGGCATTGCATGGTTAAGGGTTCAAATCTTGGTAAATCCAAAGTAAACTTTCTTTTTTGCCAAGAATTCTTTTAACATGAAGGTGGAAGGACATAGAAACCATAGATGGTTAAGGGGCAGCCGTGGGTAGCTGAAAAACATATCATAAAGGCCAAATAAATGGTAATTAACATTATCATTATGTAACTTTCGTTTTTGAGCAATTAAACTCTACTAAAATCAAGTTTAAAAGGGTAAAAAGTGGTCATAGTGAGGGTTTTGGCAAGATGAAATAGCAACCTGAATTAGAGCACGAAAATCACAGAGATTAGTGAGGTTTGAGTGAGGTTCTGGAGTCAAAGTGAGAGCACACCAAAAGGGGGAACGTTGGTGATCATTGGAGTCTTTCAAGCAAACCAATTATAAGCAAAAGGATCCAGGTTAGGGGAGTTTTACTCGCTAATATATATGTGCATAAATATATGTATGATTGAATGTTTATTTGGATGTCTCTGTTGGGTTAAAAACTGTACAATTTCACATTTCTGGAAATTTTCCAGAGACCGCCTGGCGGGTCTTGAAAGCCGCCAAGTGGCTCATACCCTTTTGTGCAATTCAAGGTTCTTGGAGAAGGAAATGCATGGCGGCACATACCTGGCTGCCAGGTGACACATAGAAAATCTTCAGTTTTCTGGGTTTGGATGAAGCGCCTGGCGGTAGCAAGTAAACCACCAGGCGGCGCGAGCAGGTTTTGGCTCAAATCAATGTTTTTGGTGATATGGGTTGTTTCTAATCGGTGGGAAAACTACTCGTAATTATTAACGAATGATTTTGATATCGTATGATGTACATTTTTAAGCATTAGTAGGTATAAGTGAACATAACAGTGGCTAAATGTCAAGGGTCGGAAAGTGGGGTACAATTGGGGTGTAATTGGTGTGATCCTTGCTGGGTACAGTAGTATTGAATTGGAGGGCTGTATTATTGGATTTATTGTGCCAAGATGGGAGAGATTGGATCGAGAGAGGCGATAGAGAGTGAAAAAGAATGTTGGCAGGGGTGACAGAAACCATGTTTTTCCCAGGTCTGATACACCGCCTGGCCGAAGACAGGTTATCGCTAGGCGGTAGCATTGCACCAGTGGTATTCTGGGGTTTTGGTTGGATTGGTTCGGGCTGGGTGTGTGATAGTTCATGCTGATTGTGTAATAGTCCGTGGGCGTGAAGAAATTGGGGAACGAGATGAATTGGACACTTAGGAGAGTGGAAACTTAAGTATGGTTAATGAGATAAGGTTTGAACTATAGTGTAGATAGGGAAAAGAAATCTGTCTGATAAGGTTTATGCTGAAATACTCATGCAATGGTGTTGGGTACACTTTGTTCAAGTTAAGTATCAAAATAGGGTCACATGCTTGTGAGAGCTTAATGGATGAATTACTCATAATATGGTCAAGTTATGATATATAATGTATGAGTTGTATTTGGCTGTTTGGTGAATTGCTAATTAATCTTAATTAAAGTAACTCACTGGTAAGATAGAATAAGAGGGCTCATACTGGTATAAACCAATATTGGTGTCATAATAATTATTGAACACGTGTACTCTGGGAAGTACAAATGCATGTATTGAGACTTAACAGTGGAGTAGAGTGTAGAGGAATCAATATCTGACGAGGTTCTGGTATGGCGCCTGCGTCGGGGTTCAACCCGCCAGGCGATAGCAACAGAACAGGGAATCTGCATAGCGAAAGGTGCCTGTTTGGTTTATAGGTTGTGGCCGATAGGTATGGCAGCAAGTCACCTTGAAGTAATCACTATGAGCGGTAAAACGCGAAAGTATGGTGTGATTATAATATATGGTATTTTAAGGATGTTTGGACATGATTAAATATAAATGTTTTGATTATGATGTATTGTTTTTATATGTTATATTTGTTAAGCTCACCCTATCTGCTTGTGATTGGCGATGATCATGTACGCGATACACGGGAGTAGACGTTGTTGATGCAGGTGGCTCAGGTAAAGCTTAGTCGCGGATAGGGGATAGATCGGGGGAAACGCTATTGTTTACTATCCTTGGCTTTTGAAAGCAGATGTAAACCCTTACGGGATTTTTATAAACATGTGTTTAATGATTATGGACTTGAACTTTTGTTGGTTAATTAATAAATTTTGAATTTTCTCGCGTTTTGGGAAAATGAGGTATTATTAAATGCTGCGTATTTTAAATTATTGCTTTTATTTAATTATAAATCCGTAATATCCTGACGGGATGTTACAGAGTATCAGGTTGATGATTGGGTTTATGTGAGGTTGCTCGTGGTTCATCTTATGCGAAGTTGGGCAAGCAGTTTTACAGTCCCTTTCGCATACTAGAACGAGTTGGACCTGTTGCTTACAAGCTAGAGCTGCCTTCAAATTCCAAAATTCATCTAGTTTTTCATTGTTAAGTGCTTAAGGCTCATCTCGGTCCTCTTCCTATTCACCAAGTTGATATGACAACTGAAACCCATGGTAATAGACCGACAATTACTCTTATGGCTATACTGGATTCTAAGATAGAAAATTCCACGACCCCTCTTGTGAAATTCGTTTTGGTACAATGGAAAGGATTGGCCCCAGAAGACACCACTTGAGAAGATTGGAATGATTTGCATCTGAATTATCACCTTGAGGACAAGGTGACTTTCCGAGGGAGCAATAATGATAGCAGTCCAGGCCCAAATGAAGAAACCAACACTATCAACCAGGCCAGTGAGGTAGCTGACCCAATAATGTTAACAAGGGTTCGCAGGATGCCAAGATATTTAGTTAATTACAAGCTTTGATAAGTGGAGTGTGAACGAGGGAATATTTATATATTACGTGTCAGTATTTTAGTGGGTTTGTTATGAGTTTGTTATTCCTTGATTTTGTCGTATAATTGTTGTGAAGGAATGAATGAAAGGACAATAAGAAAGTTTTCATCAATTCTCTGCCCCTTTTTTGTAGGAGGTTCCTTGACCTCAAATCAAGGCTTTTTATAACTATCATTATCCCTTTTGTTTCCTCCTAGAATGAAGTTTTCTTCCAATGTGTCCTGTAAGGCCCACTTTTATATGCCCTTATTTAAAGGGGCAACCCCAAATCAGTTGGGCCTAGGGCTAGCCCATAGAGAGCCAAACGCCCTAATCTGCCCCAATCCCTTTCATTTCACTTCGCTTTTCAGAATCAGCCTTTCTTCCTCTTTTAGAGTTTCAGCAAACCTATGCTAGGGTTTGGTCTTTGGCCTCCGTCAAGCTTGTTCGAACTCATGCCTTTCCACGTAAGTTGTCTCTCATCCAATACGTTCCTTTTTATAGCACCGTTGTCTTGAGTCCATCTAAAGTCACTCTTGGTAACTTCGTTTCCCTTTTGTTCATTATTTCTCTAGCTCACTAAACTGCCCTAGGAGCTGTGGTACTCCTTTGTTCGTACCCAGGAACCCATCTGTTAGCACTTTTCAGGTAAGGGAAGCTAGAGTTTATCTATTTGATGCGATTGTTGCTGGTCTTGTTGTTATTTCACGATTTTTAAGATTGTGTGCTACCGTAAATGGATGAAATGCCTGGTTATACTGTTTGGATGTGTATGTATGGCTGTTGCAGGGAGAATAGTGACGAGATCCGATGTTCTCGCCCAAGCGAACCTGACTTGCCTTGGCGAGACTTGCAGAAACAAGCCCAGCTTCACACTTGAGTTCTCACTCAAGCAGAGAGCTCTCGTTTTGAGCGAGGTACCATCTCGCTCAGGTGAGAGGGGCTCGCCTAAGCGAGAACGCATGAGGATTTGAGGCATGTTGCTGCAAGGGTAGCCCAAGCGAGGAAACTCACCTTTGGGCGAGGGGTGGCCTCGCTCAGGCAAGGAGGACTCGCCTCAGCAAGAACTCATGAGTCTTGCAGGGCTCCCTGTTGGCAGTCTCGCCTAAGCGAGAACTTGTAGCTTAAGTGAAAGGCCTTTTTCGCTTGAGCGAGGGCCCTTGGCTTGAGCGAGACTGGTGCGGGACTTTGCTCCATGGTTGTTCCTTCCATGCTTTGATTGTTAATTGTAAACTTGTGTTGGTATTACCCAATTTTAAAGTATGAAGTATGTGAATAAGTATGAGATCTTTGATTGTTTGGGCTAGATTGATGAGTTAACATGATTTTGGCATGAACTGAGTATGGAATGGTTGGTTATAAAAGTGGCATAGGATTGGTATGAGAATGAATGTTAGTTTTGGTAAATGGAACATGTTGTTGGTATGTTTAAGACGTAATTCCACGATAATTTCGTGGTGGTGTCTCATTGGTTAGGGCATAATTCCTTGAATTTCTAGGTGAGATCTCATGGTGGTGCCTCAGTTGGTCGGGACATAATTCCATAACCCCTGTTAGTGGGAGTTCATGGTGGTGCCCCATCTATATAATTTAGTAAGGATTCAAGGTAAGGTTGCATCCTAACACTCCAAAAGAGTCAGTTAGTCTCACATAAAGCGTACTGACTCTAGTGGTGAGAGTAGAAGGAGGTCTGGAACCCATTAAGGGCTAACCTTGTGTGTGGGAGATGAGACATTGTAATAATTTAGCTCAGTAGAGCAGCTCGGTAGAGCAAGGAAGTCCACCACAAGTGCAAGCATCCGCTGAATCTGACTAATTATATGTATCTGAATCAGTCGTGTCTGAGTCTTAGTGTATTGTGTGCAAGTCATAACATGATTGGTTGACATATGCCTCTTGAATTATGAAATTGTATGTAATTGTATGATAAACCATTTTTCTGCTCTAGCTTACCCTTTTGCTTTCTTTATTGTTATGTGTGTGGCCTTCTCTCTTTGCGATGATCATCAATTTATTGATGTGAGCAAATGCGAGAAATACCCGTAGTCAACAGGGAAATGGTGACTCCGCTGCATAGCTTGCTTGGGTTGGATTCCTCCAATTGGACTTTCTCTTAGCGCTAGGACCCATGTATTGACTTGTCTTTTAATCTTATTTGGATCACTGTTGGATTTTGTACCCTATCTTGTATTGGCACCGTGGTGTGCCTCAGGATTTCTTTTTTTAAAATTTTTGGATATCATTAAGGAGTGATTCTATACTCCGAACCTTTTCCCGTAATATTATATTATGTGACGTGTCATTTAAGTAAGTTTATTTATTAAATGGGACGTTACATGTCTAATTGGTTGTTGTTACATAGCCTTCCAATAAATCTTCCCTTCAGCCACTCTAGTGCTTCCTCATTCACGTTAAGTTTAATGCCTTTCCAACTATTATTTTGTGTAGCTGTAGTTACTGATTAAGCACATAATTTGTGTGGAATTTTTCTTCTCCAGACTATTGCTTTCCTTTTTGGTTTGCTTAACTCAAGTTCACTTGTCCTTCTTCCATTCCCGTTTTCCCATGCCTCACATATTGCGGTCTATTAAAATGTAGCTTAGTATTTCCAATCTGAACCTGGTGTAACTCCTTTACGAGTGTCTCTGAATTTTCCACGTTATGTATACTTCTTGCACCCTCCCCCGTCTTTTAAAAATCTTCCAAATATCAAACTTCCTAAAGTTGTTTCGAAAATTTGAAAAAAGGTATATTGATTCTTGCCTTCCATGGTGTCCTATGATTTCTGTGATGGTAGTAGTCCTCGGTCTTGTTTTGTCCCCTGCCAATAGTTTCCTCCATGTATATCAATGTCAAGCCTTTAGTAACTTACAATTTTCATAGCCATGCGCAAAATCTGGAGTTATGCATTGAAGATATGGTGTATGGCCGGGTACGTCCCGGCCCGAGTATGGGAACTCTCATGCTCTGGCCTAATTGTTGGGGCTTTGATCCAGCACGACGCAGACAACCCAATACGTGTGATGGCAGGGTACATCCCGGCCCTTTTGGCCGTGTACATCCCGACCCAAGGGAGTGACAAACGAAAAATGGGATTATGGCACAGGGGTGCAGAGGAGCAACGCGCAATCTCGGCCAAAAAAGAAAGGAGTTGATATTGGGAGAAGTGCAGACGGGCAAACCCCAAAAAGGAAGGAGTTGATATTTGGAGAAGTATAAACGGGCAAACCCCAAAAAGAAAGGAGTTGATCTTTGGCAAAGCAGCAACATGCAATCTCAGTCAGAAAGGAAAGAACCGACACATATAAACTTAGTCAGAAAGGAAAGAGTGGATTCTCGAATACAAACGACCCGCAAATAACAATAGCAGGTTCGTCAAGAGACTAGTATAAATTAAGACCTAGTGAACTCGTAAAGGTATGCTTTTCTCACTTTACCAATTACACCTCATATCGAATCACTATTTGACTTGAGCGTCGGTGTGCCTGCAAGTACCCCCGCCCTCGGAGTGCAAACGACAGGGAGATCCAGGAGGAGGCCAGAGAGGAAAGAAGGAGGTTCGACACAGAAGGTTCTTGAGATCGTCTGATTCCATACTAAAATAGTATTGGTCAGGTACAGAAGATATTGAATTTGAAGTTGGAATTGAACGCATCTCAAGACAATGTTTGAAGGAAGATAGGACGTTAGACAACGAAGAGGTAATTCAACTGTTATCACCTCATTAGAATTGTAATATCATTATTACTTTCCTAGATTTAGAGAGAATTCACAGAAACTAAATTTTAATGAGATTAAAAGTTTAATAAAATAAAGAGTGCTCTATAACTTTTTTATTAGCTTTATCCATTTAAAATTTTATCTCTAATAAAGCTTATTGCATACAATGTGTGAGGTGTGTCTTTATAGAAATTCTAATAATTTTTGCTCACTTCAAGAAAAGTGGGCGTGCAACCAACCATAAGGAGAAATTCTAACATAAAATTTGTTCTAATCTTCTTCTTTTTTATAGGCAAAATTATTCTAATTTTCCTTACTTACCACAAAAAGAAACTCCAATTAAAATTTGTTAATCTTCTTCACTTGTTCATTATAAGACGAGAGAGTGCACACTAATATTTATCGTCATTTCTTCTTTAATTGATCCAACATGAAGAAAAAATTTAAATTTAAAAAAAAAGTTCAGATACATAAACATATCTTCTTTACTAAGATATTGTAAGGCCCAATTTTCTGCCGTAATATTTTAAGGGCTGCCTTAAAATTATTGGAACTAAAGGTCGGCCCAAAGGATAAAACCCACTTCTAGTCTGCCCTAACTCACACTTTCCACTCACTTGAGAGAACCTTGAGCTGCAGTTGTCAACCTCTCTACTAGGGTTCGCTTCCACTGTTACGTTGAGCTAAGAGGACTTGTTGCTCCATGTAAGTATCCCTTCCTAGTTCATGCTGGTCCCCTTTAATCATCTTTCGTATTCCCAGTTAGGATCATCTATTAATCCCATCTATTGGTACGGGGAAGTTAGGGTTTTAGGTCTTGAATGATTTTCTTTGCTGATATAGAGTTTGTTGGGTGTTGTATGAAACTATATGGTTATGATGAATGTGTGAAATGCCTTGTATTGCTTTTTGGGTGCAAACATGCGACTGTTGCAGGAAGATCAGTGGCGGGATTTGTTGCTCTCACCCAAGCGAGACTAACTCGCCCAGGCGAGACTTGCAGGAGCAGACTGGGGGTTTCACGAACTCTCGCTAAGGCGGAGAGCTCTGGTTTTTAGCAAGGCACTGTCTCGCTCAGGCGAGAGCCGCTCGCCTAAGCGAGGAGGCGTGGAAGCTTTGGGAGGCTGCTGTGGTTTAGCCCAGGATAGGGACCTCACCTTTGGGCCAGAGGTTGTCTCGCTCAGGCGAGGCATGGCTTGCCTAAGCGAGCCTGCGAAAAACTCCCAACACCTGGTCGCGATCTCGCCTAAGCGAGGGTCTATCGCCTAAGCGAGAGCACCCCTCTCGCTTGAGCGAGGGCTCTTGGCTTGAGCGAGATCCGCTACAGGTTGTGTGGTTTCCTTCAATTGGTAATTGGATTGTTGATCTATGATATGTTTTGTATGATGCATGAGGCCTGTGAAATGAAATATATGGTATGATCTATGGTTATAAATTGGATAGATGTGATTGAGGGAATCTTGGCATGTGAAACTAATGAGTGGGTTAGAAATTAAAGAGGCATGGTATTGGTATGAGATAAGGCCCTATACTCATGGATTGAGAATAACCAATGGTATGGATTCAACATGTGACACGAATGAGGATTGAATTTCAGAGGTTGGTATGAAATTACAAGCATGATAAGTGTTCTCTTATTGTTGGTTTATGATTGGTCTGTGGTCAGTGCATAATCCCTTGAAATCTCTAAGTGAGATTTTAGGGTCGTGCTTCAGTGGTCGGGACGTAATTTCATGGCCCCTATTAGTGGGTGTCCATGGTGGTGCCCTATCTATATGGTCTGGTAAGGATTCAAGGTAAGGTTGTATCTTGACACTCTAAGGAATCAGTTAGTCTCACTTAGAGCAGACTGACTCTTGTGGTGAGAGTAACAGGAGGCCTGAAACTCATTAAGGGCTAACCTTGTGTGTGTGGGATTGATTCATTGTAACACTTGTAGCACATAGCTCGGGGGTGAGTAGAGGTATTCACCACAAGTGCAAGCATCCGCTGAATCCGACCAGACTATATGTATCCGGATGAGTTGAGTCAGAGTCTAGTGTATGGTTTGAGAAGTCAGAACATGTTTGGATGACATATAAAATCTTTGGATTGTGTATTGGCATGTAACTACTTGATGAACTGTTTTTACTCTAGCTTACCCTGTTTGTTTGTTTGGTTGTCTTGTATGTGGCTCTTCTCTTTGCGATGATCATCAATTTATTGATGAGAGTAGATGCGAGAGGTCCTCACGGTCAACAGGGAAATGATGACTCCGCTGCTTAGCCATCTAGACTGGATTTTCTGCTTTGGGCTTTCTTTTAGGGCCACGACCTATGTATTGACTGTCCTTTAAATTTCCATTTCATTTTTGTTACATTTCTGTATCTGGTTTAGTTTGGCATGGTTGTGTGCCTTGGTTTATTGTAAGGCGTTATGTGGGAACTCTGAGACTGCGCTACTATACTATTTTGTTGTGACACTTTCTTTAATTACGGTTATTAACTAAATGGGGTGTTACATATATCTTGTTTTATAAATCTTAGTAACACTTAAACATATTTACTTTAAAATAAATATAATTATAATAGTTAATTTATAATTAATTTTACATGTAATTATAGTTAATTTAAATATATATATATATATATATATATATATATATATATATATATATATATATATATATATATATATATGTGTTTTTTTTTTTTTTTTTTTATATATATATATATATATATATATATATATATATATATATCTTTGAATGATTATTACTTTAAATTTAATTATTAAAGAGTAAATTAAAAAAAAAAATGTGTACATATGAATAGTTAGATGAAATAGGATAGACAATAAATAATAAATATATTATTTAGTGAAGGCCTATTAAAGATTTTAATATTTCATTTTTACTTTAATAATTTAAAAAATATAATGTGGTGATCTCACGCTCGTTCTTTACCCACTCCTTCTTCCCCCTCTGGACAACCCTCTTTTCTCCTCCGTCCAACAACTCGGCGATCTCACCTAGCTCTTCCACTCCTCATCGCTGTCACTCGGTTGGTTCCAATAGCTCTTGGTACAGCCAAATTTCTTTCTTTCTTTCTTTACTTCCTCTTTTTAGTATGAAGCAAATGAAATTAGATGTTTGGGTGCTCTAACCAGTTTACATATTACTGAGTAAATTGCTACTATTTCATTGCGACATTATTGATGCTACCATTTGAAATTAGGCTTTATTTTTGTTTGTCTCATGCATCATCTGTTCGGGGCAATATGGATTACCGTGCTAACAACCTAGTTTGAGTGATAATGTAATATGGGTATTTAGTTTTAGGGTATAGTTCAATCTGGTAGAACTTTTAAGTGGTGTCTAAAACAGTGTCTGCCACTGTATCTAGCTTTATCACTTGTGTGGTACTTCAGATTTTAGAATTGTATTTCAAGTTTATTCAACAATATTGTGGGTTTTGGTAAAGGATGATAGCATATTTTCATCTCTTGTATTTTTGATGCCATTTTAAATTTTGATTCGATTGTATTTTCCTTTTTACCCACTGTCATCAGTGGAATACTATTCATTATGTTATTTCCTCTCTGCTCTCTATCTCCATCTTCTCTTGTTCAGTTGTTGTTCATGGAGGCCGGAACTGAGGTACCAACCTCAGCCAGAGAAATCCGAGGCTCGGACAAATCTTCAAAGACAGCAAAGGATTTGGAGATTGAAGGATACCCTGTTGGGGGTTTGTCCATTGGAGGCCATGAAACATGTGTACTATTCCCCACACTTAAAATAGCCTTTGACATTGGTCGCTGCCCACCTCGTGCTGTTTCCCAAAACTTCCTTTTGATCTCCCATGCTCACATGGATCACATTGTTAGTTTCTTTCCTTGATCATCATATCACATGCATGCCGAAGACTCACTTTTTGAATTTTGATTCACTCATATATAATACTGTAATGTTAATTTAGTCAACAATTAATTTTTCTTCGTTTTTTCCCCTTTAGATAAATATTTTTAGAAATGGAGCTTTATCTAGTGAGTAATTTACCGTTTTGACAGGGAGGGCTACCCATGTATGTTGCCACACGTGGCTTGTATCGAATGAAGCCCCCAACAATTATTGTACCAATTTCAGTAAAAGAGGATGTAGAGAAGCTTTTTGAGATTCACAGGAAAATGGATCAATCAGAACTTAAGCACAACCTGATTGGCTTGGATGTAGGTAATTATTTGGTTGTCTCAATTAAAGTGCTGCATTACACAGTTGAACTTGATGTCTCTCAGCTCATGTATTCTTTTGTTGCTAATTCAAGACTTGTTGCAGGAGAAGAGTTTTATTTGAGAAAGGATCTTAAAGTAAAAGCTTTCCGGACTTACCATGTAATACCTAGCCAGGTAGCCAGCCAGGACAATTTGTTTCTTTTGAGTCTTAAGATAATCACTAATTGTCATTGTTTTGAAAAAATATGTTCTGGCTATTGATTTTAGATTTCTGATGCTTTTTGATTGTGAAAGTCACAAACTTGAGTTCTTTTAAATTTTTCCACTTGAACCTATTAGAAAGACCACAGTGCATTGTTTTTGAAGCTTTGAATATAAAGAACGTTCATTTTTATGTTAAATTCATTCTTTATCTTTTTGCAGTTTAAACTTGCATGTTTAGTAATGCAAACATATGTTTTATAATTTTAGATACGTAAAGCAGTTTTAAAATGATGCTAATTACAATACTGTTAATAGATGTGCAATTCGTTGCACTGTTTATCACATTTTCAGCAAGCAAAATTTGAGATGACTTTCACAACATCCTTATATCACGAAGCATTCCCTGGCTAGGCCTAACTACTTATGCATGTTTTTGGCAGGGTTATATAATATATTCTGTGAAACAGAAACTTAAGCCAGAGTATATTGGCCTTTCTGGAAATGAAATTAAGAATTTGAAGTCGTCCGGTGAGGAGGTCAGTCTTGACTACTGTAGTAATCAATGATTTGGCAAATTGACATTTGACAAATTTAACAATCACCGGTTTATGTCAACCAATTTAATGATTTTAATTTGTTGTTTTATAACAGAAACCTAGTAACTTTATTCGGAAGAAATAGGGATAAACCCCACTTGCAAAGATGGAATTTCAAGCATCTCCCTATGCCTAAAGACTTAATAGATCTCCTTGTCAACGTCTTATAATTCTTCTCTATCTCAACCCATCTGTATCTCAACCTAACAAACTAGCAGATATTAAAAATAAACTAACTTTCTCACAAGCAGATATTAACAGACCTGCAACATGTTCACTTATTTTGTTGTTTACTTCTGATGACAATTCATGAACTTGCAGCATAATAACAAATGTTTCCATGATTTATGTTCATTGCATATTGTTAAAAATATGATGTGATTATGTTAGGGAATAAATGTGGAGATATGATATGATTTGATTATCATTATTAAATATTGATTTTGTTTCTTATTATTGTATCTCTTTTTCCATTATAAATAAGAATAATCATGTGTACACAATACACGAAATTCATTATGTTCCTTATTGGTTTCTCTCTATAGGGAAATACCTTACCCATTTTGTCACTAATTCTTTCAATATGGTATCAAAGTAGTACCATCCTTTGTGACCTGTTTTGTCGTTTAGGCCTTTCAACAGATATGTTTCTATGATGTACAGTTTGTGTTAGTGTCCCTCTCAGTTCATATGTTGTGCACTATATAATTCTGAAAAATTAGCACCTTATAACATTGGTCTCATTCTTGCTATAAAGGTTTTTCAATATGTAGAGTATTTCTACTTTAGATATACTAAATCATATAAATTAAATTGATAAATTTTTCGACACTAACTATTTAATTAATTTTTCTTAAGACAACCTATGAACCATTTACATCAAACTTTCGGATAGAAGTTTAGGTCTATCTTTTAGTTTTAAATGCTCAACCATGCTGGGTTCTTGGCAGATAACATACACTTTGACAGAACCAGAAATTGCCTTCACGGGAGATACCATGTCAGATTTCATCATTGATGAAAATAACACAGACGTCTTAAGGGCTAAAATTCTTGTATTGGAGGTGAATTACTTTATACTATACTTTTGTGGCTATAAATTATTCATTAGTAATATAGAAGCTTTGCTAGTCATCTCCTTTCTTAAATGCTAGGAAACATGACCTTGACGTTTTATGTAAAGGAGTAAAAGGAATTTAATTTGAACTTGTTTCTGTTGTGTTATATATATATATATATATATATATATATATATATATATATATAATTCTTTAAGAATACCGTATTGCATTCTCAATGAACTGATTCTCGTTTTTCCCTGTCTATAACTTTTGTTGGTGGTTGATATTGTGGTTTTACAGCCATTTTTTTCCCTTTTTCTTTTATTCATGTAGTGCACCTTTGTTAACGATTCAATCACCGTGGAACATGCCAGAGATTATGGACACACGCATCTGTCTGAGGTATGCTACCTGCTTCAATCATTAAAACAAACATTCATGTATACTTCAGTGGTTTTATCATTGTGTTTCTAATTGATTTTCTTCAGATAATAAGTCATGCAGAGAGGTTACAGAACAGAGCAATCCTTTTAATTCACTTCTCAGCACGTTACACCGTAGAGGTATAATACTATTGCTGTTGATTATAGTAAATGATACATCACTTTTTAGCCTTGGTCTTTATATTGTGATCCTGGATGAAGGTTGGTATAGCTTCCCGTGTTTCAGTATAGGAAGTTCCGTCCTGTTTGATGTGAAATAGGTGCCACCTTCCATGTTTCAAGTTAATAAAAAAAAACGTGAGTTTGTGATCCTTCTTATTAGCTTGTGGAATATTAGTTTACTTGGGGTCTTTTTGGATAAATTAAGGAGGAAAAATTAAATAAGTGTCTCCATAAAGCTAAGATTAACTTATGCATGTTAATAAAGGTTTTGGAGAAGCTAATTCTATAGATTTTATACATTAATTTATACATTAACTAAAAACTTCATTTTTTGTTTCTTTTTATCTCTTAAATGTGTCCATGGAAAAGTTTATTCTCATAGACCCTTTATCTAGTAATACTCTTTCCTTGGTACACTAATGCTTTCTGGCGGTGCTTGTGATATTTTCAGGAAATTCAACAAGCTGTAAGTACATTGCCTCATAGTTTAGCCGGTCGAACTTATGCGCTTACGGAAGGTTTTTGACAAGTTGGGAGAGTTTAATTGATACATACCTGACCCTGGAGGTTTTGCCTACAAACCACCTGAGACTATTGGACGGGGCTAGAATTTACAATCATCATAGATGATGAAGACAAGGAGAAGTGGACTGCAGAGCAAAATCCAATGATGCATGGTATGTTTGGATTGCCGTTTGAATCACCAAAAACATGCAGTTGCACATTCTTATAGTGAAATTTGCAGAAGCAATAGCAGTTTTTGGTTGAATAATATAATACCATGTTTACGTTGGAATGAACTGTTTTCCAAACATAGGTTAAACATCAGTTACCTATATTTTTATCAGGCTGTTTGTAGTAATTTTTATTTGCTACCTTTTGATTCGTTTTATTCAGTTAAAGGTAAAAGAAAAAAAAAATTGGATTTGGTTTGAACACTTTTTTTTATAGAACCTCTTCTCAACCCAAACAAGTTATCTACATGTTAAATTCATTAGTTATACGATATTTTAGTATCTGTCTTCCAGTAATGACGAATAGAATATAGCAAAAACGTTTATACTATATTAGTGAGTAGGGAAAGTGGTAGACATGAAGAATGTTATATATACAATAGGACTACATACAAAATTGTGTTGGACATTTAAGTTTAGCGTTCATGAAACAGGATGCATGGTGGACTTGGTTACTCTGGAATGGTGTATTCTGTCACCAAAGGCATTGTAGAAGGCAAACTTTGTTTCAGTTTCAGTGATTTGAACTGACATGAAACCTTGACCATCATAGAAGAATTTCACATCAGAATCACTCTCTTTAACATCACCTCTCCATGCCTTTGAACCACCTCCACTCGTTAAATACAAAAGTGGACTGCATTCATTTTTATATTGGTATATCAGAAACACACTTATTCAACAAAATTCATCTCTAAAATAAATTTGTTTACATGAATCAATCTATAAATTTAATTTTTACTACTTTCAAAATCCAAGTACAACAAACTAAAAAAGAAAAGTGTTCACCCTTTACTTACCTATTTATGCTACTTATATGTTGGAGGCAATGATCATGACCATTTATGTACATGTCGACATTGTTGGCCTGTATATTCACAAGAAAATGTTATAAATTTTATAAAACAAAAGCATGGCATATTATTATAAGTGGATTTTAAGTCTAACTAATTTTTTGACCCGTGCAATGCACGAGATTATTTATAATAATTATCATGAATTATATATTGTAAACAAAATTTCAAAAACCATTTATTATAAAGAATTATATTATAATATAACAAAGTTCAATATTCATAATTGATGAAGTACAAAACTATATTGTCATATAACAAAGTTGAATGACCATAATTCATTAACATTAAAAAATTATCGTTAATCTAATCACAACAACAACCATTCATGAATACTTCAACATTTGATTTGATGAAATCATTGTCTACTTGAAAGACAACAATATCTCCTTCTTTTAATTCATTTTCAGAACAAAATAGCCTCCAACCTTGACCAATCTTTGTTGAACTTCGTTGTTTGTTGGATATTAGTATTTTG
>Ga0214544_1001269_pt1 | contig 51660 bp, 64 predicted proteins | sample CNSS3metaG_FD_160074 | JGI IMG/M metagenome (GOLD analysis project Ga0214544, IMG submission 160074) | Root nodule microbial communities from cowpea collected in UCLA plant growth center, Los Angeles, California, USA - CNSS3 | ecosystem: Host-associated > Plants > Roots > Nodule | place: USA...
AGATAAGGCAGAGTTGGTGTTAATTTGGTGGCCTATGATAAGTGAAATTGCGTTTGAATCAAGGATGTCAATACGGTTTTAATCACTGTAGCATTTAATGTAATCTGTTGATTAGCATTCTGAATCTGTCTGCCAAACCCCCCTTGTGTTGTATTGTTATGTTCATATGGAAATTGAAGCTTTGAATGAAAATATTGGTCGTTGGGAGACGACTTGGTTCACTTTCATATACTACATTTATTCTGTTTTAATTTGGTGGGGTACGACCTCTATCAAAGCTCTCCAAAAATCCAGCCTAAAAAACCTTCTACTCACTCACAATTTGTCTTTTAATGGTGTCTTAATTAGCAATGATAAAAGGAAAACGAAAATGACATTAAACTTGGAGTTTAATTGCTATTGAAGGTTCATTAGTGGCTGTTTCTCCAGCCCCTCTTAGTTGCTAGGGTTTCCTTGCCCTTTCACATTCACGCCAAAAGAAATTTTGGTAAACAGAAAGTTTAATTTAAGTCTACCAAGGTTCAAATCCATAACCAAGCTAATGCCAACTTAATGCACAACCATTCAATCAATTGATGTTTCGTGATAATTCCTGTAAATATAAGATTAAATTATCACCCATCATACTCAAGCATATTATTAAAATAATAATCAATTAAATAACACGCAATTGGCACATATAGGACTTAAACCCAAGTCCTCTCACACAATCAAGTACTCTCAACCATTTGAGCTAGTACTACTCTACATCATATCAATCAATAATTAATATCATAAAGGCTCCCACTACCCGCATTTATTAATTTAATTAACTAAATTTCACGGGTCTTACACAACCATAGCGAATGAAAACAAAATGCCATGTGAAGGAAAAGAAAGAGGCAGATGATACCAAAGCAAAATTGCACCCATCACTCTTCACCACATAAACCTCTTCCAAAACGCAAACAATGATCACACAGAAGAATGAACTCCATTGACTAGGTTCACAGCCAACAAAATAAAAATTACACTACAAACCCAGCCATGAAAAACATATGGCTGGAGCACATAAACACATGTTCATAAAGAACCTACGACACTCATGCATGGGTTTATGTACCCATTAGACAACAAAAGAACATAATAATCTTGTAACAATGGCACCCAAGTGTCATGGTATACACATACATCAAAGAAGAACAACAAGAACCATGCATCAAATTATAAAAGAGAAAAGGAATATACAAGTTCAACTATCCCTACTTGGATTAGTGTCTATGAAAATGGTTCTCAGCCTCTATCTCCACGACTTTCTCAAATTCTCCAACTCTTGTTCGCACCCTCCCCCAAAACCCTAACTTTTAACCTATTATTATTTCATCTCCTTTCAATACTATAATCTTCTTTATTAATATTTCAAAAGATAAATCTAATTGGTCGTTTTTAATATCTCTTCGGCACGATTTAAAAAAAAACAAAAAGAAATAAAAACAAAATACAAATGTATGTTGCAGCAACGAAAACCAAAAGGAGGGAAAGGATAATGATACAATGACCTTCAATTTTTGACCCTTTTCTTACCCGCCAGGTGTCAACTGACATGTCAACATGTTCTTTAATTTTAATTTTTTTTAAACTGCTTGGACGTGGTAATTGAAGGTGCATGTGGAGTCCACAATAGTTGAAGCGCGTGATAAAGACAAAAAGAATTGGTTTGAAAGAGAGAAAACTTCTCAAACAAAGCATTTCAGTGAAGGTTTGGGTGTCATTCAAGACATGGTTCCTCTATCATCATCGATGTTACGTCTTCGTAATCGATCGTCAAATTTTTGTCTTTGAACAAGGTTCTTGCTTTGTGGTCTTCATAACCCTTTGAAAGACAAACGTGTACAATTTTCTTGAGATTGTTCTTTGTGATTTTTTTTTTGTTAAGTCGTGAAACCTTGATACCATTGACATATTTGATTTTTTTATTGTGGGTGGCTTGACGTTTTCATAGTTGTTTATTATTCGTTGTGGTTGACCACTGAGGCAGTGAAAGGAAGGGAAGTTGTTTTTGTTGGTAAGTTATATTTTTGGGTTTTTTTTTCTCCTCTCGTTCATTATACTAATGTTCAAAATTTTGTGGTAGATTGATTTTAGGGTTTTTGACATTGTTATGTGGAATTAGTGTGATGATTTGTTTTTTAGTTTATGGGGTTTGAGTGGTTGTTATGTGTTTGTTTTTTCACAAGGAAGCATATAAATCGTGGTTATTCTATGAAATTGTATCCTTGTGTGGGTTTGGTTAATTTGTGGTCATCAAAGTTGCTTAATGCCTTTCATTATTACAAGTTAGCTAAGATGGGTGAATGTAGTGAAGGTAAAGAAGTTGGACAATGTAGTGATATAAGTGAGATATGTTAGTTCTTCGTCCTTGAAATTGATTTATATTTTAGTAATTTTAATTTAATTATGGTTTGTAATATCGATATTTGTAGAACATAGTATATCAGTTTATTGAATAAGGAGTTAAGTGTGGAGCAAAAGCAATGTATTGAAGGAACACCATTTTGGTGGTTCACATTTTTTGAATGAGACAATTATGATCAGTTGAAAGCTTTTAAGTGAGTTATGTAATGTGTAGGTGGAAAGCAAAGGTGATTTTTTAATTAACTCTGAACTTGTAGCATTTAAGTTATTAGACGTATCTTTAGGTCTTGGCTTGAGGGTTTATGGAGATAGAAGTGATTTGGAGGATGTTCACGTGGAAAGTGTGTGTAGGAAGAAATTCTCTCAAAAGAAGGTAACAGTTACTGTGATATATAAGTTTCTTTTAAAGCATTGTGAATCTCTTGATGTCAAAGAATTTTGCAGGTTGTATATTTTATTAGGAATATATGAGTTTCTTTTGACTAATAGAAATGGAATAGTATTTCTTACACTTTTAAAATTGTAGATGATTTGACGAATATAGTTAAATATAACTAGGATGGTGTTTGGGAGTTTGTGCAATGGGTGTGTTTATTTATTGTAGGGAAATCACACTAACTTACTTGGTTAATGAGTTTGTTATTTTATATTAAGTGGGTACTTAGTTTTAGATTTATTGGATTTTTTTGTTTCAGTTGCGGGCTTTTGATCACTTCATTTTTGTGAAGAAAAAGGATGCAGTCATGAAAAGAATGTGGTAATTTCTATTATGTGTTTTGCAATTATTTTGTAGATAGTTCATGATCTTTGTGTATCTAATCAAGAACTTGCTCAATTAGTTGTGAGAGAAGCTTTTTCAAAATGTGGTCACAACTACGAGAAAAAGAAAAAGGAAGTGGAACAAAGAAAACGAGCAGCTTATGGGTGTTATTCAACAACAAGAACGTGATATTCATGAACTTGGCTGAGCCATTTCTAAGTTTAAAGCAGTGGTTGATGAGACAAAAACACAAAGAAATGAGGAAAGTTGTGAGCATTTTGTTTCTCCTAATAATGTTGATGAACAAAATGTCACAAATAATGAGGACCATTTACATGAACGACACACACAATGGAAGACTCCTGTGAAACGAAATGCGTTTACAGTTAAGAGGAACAAATTTTTTGCAACAATTGGCAGTTCTGAGGTATTATGTTACTATCAATGTTTTAAGGTGGAATACACAAGCGAAGCTGAAGATGAGTTAGGAAAAGATTCAAATAATGTAAACGACTGAAATGCAAAGAACAACAATCTGTATGTGCGTATCAGGATTCACCCACGCTTATGGTTCAAAAGTCATCTAATCCAAACTCCGTTTGCAGGGTACGGTCCAACGAAGAAAAGGATGGCAAAATATTTTTATGGATAGTGATATGAATCACTTGTTTTGTAAATGTAGGAACTGTTGTGTGAAGTGAAAATGTAAGAAACAAATACTTTTGAACAATATGTTTTGCTGAGAAAGGTAGTTATTTTACTGTGACATTGTAGTTGATGAATTATGACTTTTGACAAGTATGTGTAGTACTTTTTAATGATATAGTCATTATGATTTCTGTTGTTATCAAGTTTTTTTATGTATATTCTGAAGTTAAATATATGAACACATATTTAAGTAGATGTGAAGTAGACATTGCATGATGATAGAAATCATTAGCATGAGGCTTGTACAAAAAACTAATTCAAAAAGACACTTATTGTATCAAAAAAAGGCAGTTACTAGAAGATCCATTACTTTCGTTAATTTTATTAATGAAATCCATCAAAATATTTGACCATTCAAACGGTCAACATATGAACTCCACGTTGTAGTAGAAGATGTGAAGTATACATGTTTCATGATGAAAAAATTTAATGTGATTACACATGTACAAAAAACATACATGAGAAAGGCGTTTATTTAAACACATGAGGTTATTTTTAGTAAAGAATGTGATCATAATTTTTTGTGCTATTCAAAGTTCACCATATGGACAACTATTGAAATGAAAGATGTGAACCACACATGTTAGCTCATGGAAAACGATGATTGCCATCAGGGTTATACAAAAAATACAACTGAGAAAGATACTTATACAACCCTAAACAATCAATTCTTATACTATCTATTCATTTGGGTTATTTTTAGTATTGGATGTCATTATAATTTTAGTGCATTTCAAAGACTTATGTGTTGTAAACAAACCCATTCATTGGTATTTTGTCCTTGACCATCATAATGGTTGCACTTATTCTAGACATTACCATCAAGAGTTGCCTACAAATTATTTTAATTTTGTCATTGTAATATTCAAAAACATATGTAACCCGTTATTATGTTAAAAACACGTACATTAGTGTTAGTGGGTGGTTTTAATTTTGGTGGGGTGGACTTCTTCTACTTGTTAACCTTCTCTACCGTTGATTTCATCTTTAAGGTATCTGGCCAACCCTTTCTCTTCATTGCAACGGAGCTACAAACATTTGTGTGGTTTGTTGCAATTGAGCTTCGACAATAAGCTTGGTTTACTAGTATGTTCTGCCTTAAGGACTATTCAACTATGTTGTAATTGTGCATACATGATGAACTTGATCCAATTTGGGTGTGTATGGATTTCAATTGCTTAAACAACGTTTCAATCTCCAATTTAGTTTCACATGCTACATCTACAATGTCAAAGAATTCTTTGCATAATGCTTGGTACCTTTGCATTTGTGGATCGTCACTTTTGGTGTTGTAAGCGACTGTAATTGATGTATATCTCCTTTGGATAAGTTTACTCCACCGCGGTAGTATATATTTTGAAGATATAATTTTAACTTCTTTTTGTGCAACCACAACCAAACAGTGGCAACATAGAATACCGCGAAACTTTGACAATAAATAAATACAACTTATTTGTTTGCACAATTTTCGTCCCATAAACACACTTGCAGGACCACGTAATTGGATATACAACCGTTAAAATAAACTCTTTTTATGACATAATTTATCTTCGATCTTTTGGATCTCACCAAATTTCGCATGCGTCTAATTCTCTTGAAATTGACGTTTGATTAGGGATTGAGTTGATTGAGGCAAAGTCAGCTTCACATTCTTTTTCTACCTTGTGTCTTAGAGCATTGTCATACTGCACAACAAACTGATGTAATGTGGTTGTGGAATTGATAAATACATAAAAAAAATTAGTCCATTACTTTGTTGTATTGTTGATATGCTAGCCCAAAAGTTGTTCTTCAAGTAGCACGACACCCATCGATTTCTGTCCTTATATATCATGCTTAGCCCTTCATTATTTTCTAATTCATTTTTTGTGATGAATTCAGACCACCTAGTTTCAAAGTCATGCACCGTGACTGACTCGTGCACCCATTTTTTCATTTCGGACTTGATACCTTTATATTAAGAGTATCCTTGCAGCTTCTCATATTTTTTTTTTCATCATGTGCTAAAGGCACCATCTATACTTGATTTTGGAAAAACAATTTCAATTATGTTTTGTATTACCCTAGATTGGTTTGTCACAATGTCGTTTGGTGACTAATTTGACATGCATCGACGCCAACACTAAAATAGCCACAAAAATGTCGATGTATCTTCTAAAGACAATAATCCACATCTTATGCTGATTACCATCCACAAATGGTGATTGACACCCACAAATGGTGCAAATGGAATGTCATACTTGTTTGTTAGATAAGATGTGTTGAATGAAATAACATCACCAAATTCTTTACATGCTACCCGACTCCGTGTGTAACATCCCTACTGTAAATTACTTAATTAAATAAGTAAAATAAAATATAGAAAATCAATCGACAAAATTTTATTATTTCCAAATGCGGGAAAATTTAAATTATTTTTCAATGTGCCATAATTTAAACATAAATAAATAATAATCTTATTACAAGCTAGCCCTCTCTCCGTCTCCATGTATCACCAGCATCACCTGTAACATCATCTGCTCCCGCGTAACGAATCACACGATCATCGCCAAACACAAACATAAAGGGTGAGCTCAAAATAAACAATTAGTTAATTTAATAAACTTAACAATACACCCAATTATTTTATTCTAGTTAGTTCTTGGCAAAGACTTTAATCCCCAAGGCTTTTCAACCTTCACAACACACAAATGGTTAGCCTCAGATTCAGGGTTTATGATGCTCACACGAACCTGCCCGCTCGTGGTCTTGCCTCTACGAACCTCCCTGCTTATAGTCTTGCTCTACGAACCTCCTCGCTCATAGTCCTGCTCTACGGACCTCCTCACTCGTAGTCCTGCTCTACGGACCTACCCGCCCGTAGTCCAACACACGTGATCCACCAGCTACGTACCTCCCCACACGCAACATCTCTCAAGTGTGAGCACGAAACATATGAACCTACCTCGCTCATATCCCCACACGAGAGTAACAGGATATGAACCTCCCCGCTCATATCATCACGTGTTCACTACCATCCATGAACCTACCCGCTCATGGCAAAACATCCCCTGATCCAAGTTTCACATCACAACATGATAACGAAAACAAGAAAAACACACTATGCTATACAAGGTACATACTCAACCTGGTCTTAGGGATTCCAATGCTTCCACAAACTTGCCCGCTCGTGGTCCAACTCTACGAACCTCCCTGTTCGTAGTCCAACTCTACAGACCTCCCCGCCCGTAGTCCAACACACGTGATCCACCAGCTACGAACCTTCTCGCTCGCAGCATCTCTTAAGTGTGAGCACAGAACATACGAACCGCCCCGCTCGTATCCCCACACGAGAGTATCAGGTTATGAACCTCCCCGCATATATCATCATGTGTTCATCACCAGTCATGAATCTACCCGCTCCTGACAACATCAAGCATATCCCAGACCAGGACCAACATAACAAGTCAAGCAAAACATATCACAACGCACCCTGCCACTACACCATCGCCTAGTGCAGCCTAAGCGTGACTAGGCGAAATGGCAGTACAAACCGCCTGGCAGTTCCACATCACCGTTGGGTGCCACAACTCACAAGACATTCATGTTTCCTACTATCGCTTGACGGTTCAGTCTATACCGCCAAACGCTACACCAGTAATGTGACACTACTGGTTTTAGGTACTCTAATTCATTTCCTAGAATTCAACCATTCAATTATCAAACATCCAGAAATGAACATACACATTCATATATTCCAAATTATAACATCACAACACATATGCATCTTTCAAGTATAAGCACACATTCCTCTCTTTTATAATTCATATATACTTACCTCTTAAATCAATTCCAACACACACTTTATTTTCCCCTTCTCATTTTACCAACCCTTTGCATGCTTACAATTCACATACCCCACAAAAGACACAATGAAAGTTATATACTTATTCCGCATGCCCTTGCAATTCCATTACATTTAAAGTATGATTATCATGTTCCCATACTTTCCCAATACCCGTCATGATCATGCAACACTCGGTCATAGTGATATCATCAATAGTGGCCTTATTCACACACTTATAACATCATACATTTGAGCTAACATATATATATGTTCATATATTCAACATGGCTCAGCAAGCACTACTAAAAACATACTCATCAATCACACAAACAACGAATTAGGAAACGCAATTTTACAAAAACTACGCAAACCAGAAAATTTTTTGACGCCTACTTGGCGCCTGGCGGTATCAAAGTTGCGCCCAACGGTTCCTGCTGCGTGAAAAGTATGAAAATTAGCGTTTTTCACAGTGTTCGCATCACCTGGCGGAGTCACCCTTGCCGCCAGGCAGTTCATCACAAAAAAACCCAGAATGGTGTTATTACTCATGCGTCACCTGGCAGCACATTCAAATCCGCCAAGCGGTTTCTGGGAATTTTTCCATAAACTAAAAAACACCACGATTTGGGATTATGCAGGGCATCATGATCATACATTACAATACTAAACAATCATAAAGCATGTATATACGTGAAGGAACTCCCCTAACTTGTTAATCCTTGTTCAAAATGGAGAAATCAAGACTTCTGTTCTGCCACCACTAGTCCAACCTTGGCCTTCTTCCAGTACACTTGATGCTCTTATCAATTTCCACATAACACTCACCTTCAGACCCTCTTCCACTATCAAATTCATTTTTCTTTACCCCTTCACGTTTTTCTCTCTTTCTTCACCCAAAAACTCTTTAATTAGACCCTTAACTAAGCCTTAATGCTTGTTAATGATAGGGGAAATGAAAATGGCTTTGAATTAGGTGTTAATGACCATTCAAAGACCATTATTGGTTGTCTCCCAACCCACTAAGCTGCCTCCCTTGGCAGCTAGGGTTTTCTGCCTTTTCATCTCCATGCCAAAGAAAATTTTGGCAAAAAGAAAGTTAAATTCATTCTTAGTAAGGTTTGAACCCACAACCACTCAATTACAAAGTTAATGCATAACCAATTCAACCAATTCATGTTTCGTGATAATTCTTATAATTTTAGAATTACATTATCACTACTCAATTCAAACATAACATTAAAATAATACACTTATTAATATAACATACAATTAGCATACATAGAACTCGAACCTATGTCCTTTTAACATAACTAAGTACTCTCAACCACTCAAGCTAGTACTTTTCCACATTATAACAACCCACATTAAATTCCATAAAGCCTCCCACGACCTGCATTTATTAAATAATGATTTATTTAATTATTTAAATTTCTCGGGTCTTACATCGTGCAATGACCCAAAAAATATTTGTTATTCGGCGTTCTAAAATGAAATCAATCTCATAAAAGAACTCATTGTTTAATTGTCACATGTTTGAGAAGTTTGTTATCAATGACATCATGCTCCATAAATGGAACATTTTCAAATTTGCCTGTTTCACATACCAACAATTGGAAGCTCTTGTTAATTCATTCACTTGCTTCATCATTCATATTTAGTGTCCACCTCACCTGCATGCTAATTTTTTTCTTTCCACGTATCAACCTTGAATTTTTCAGACTAAGGTCATGGTTGTGGATATTGATTATATGTCGTATATGCCATTGTCCTCCCTTCTTTACAATGCTTATTTTGGCAGCACACTATTTTCTTTGTGTTGGATACTTTTCAATTCATGAGGGATTGACGCCACACAATTGCCTTCACGATTGCAAACTAATTTGATAAAGCACAAGTCATTGCGTACTTCCTATAAAATTGCTTTACTTCATCAATTGTTTCTAAGGTCATACCAACTTTAGGCACTTCTTGGTCATGGTTATCTTGGATTGTGTTAGTAATAAAATCGTTACAATAATTTTCGACGTCATTGTCGTCCAATAAAAGAATGTCTTTAAAGGATATTGGGTTTATAACTTCTGATGTCCTCATTAAATGTACAAGTGTAACATTCATAACGTCATTTTTTTAAAGTAAAAAATATAATTAAATGAAGAAATTGTTCCCGCAAACATTGGACCTACATTGGAGTGTAATGTTATAAGTGTTAGAGGTTCACCTTCACACATTTTGTTATAAAACAACACTCAAACACATGCCTTGTTACTTGGACGATTAAAGTTTTGATTTTTATGGTGTTGTACTAAGGTCGGAACCGGAAAAAGACAATATTTAAAAAAAACAAATAAATGAAGGAATAAATGTTGACCTAACCTTTTCAGTAAAAGTTACTCCATGTTGGCAGTAGGGGTTGGATGTGCATTTTTCTTCATGTTGGTTAAACTACTTGTTGAATTCATTGAGGTGTGATAAAGTCTAAAAGATTGGTGGAAAAGGAACAACCAACACTTCTGTCAATGAAACAGAGACATAAGGTTGGCGGAAAATAAAGTTGGTGGGAAACTTGACTTATGTTATAAGTTAATGAAGGGCATTTTTGTAAAATGCATCCTTTATTGATTTAAACTAAATTTTATTTCCCTATATATGACAAAAGAAATCAAAGTCTTCACCAAGCAATATTGATACTTTCTCCCCTTGGTTGTTCTTCGTAATCAATTCAATTAATTCTCCATTTCGTAAAGTCTTTGAAATTGATTTTGTTTATTTATGGTTTTAGCAGAACCATATTTGAAAATATGCTTAAGCAAATGGAAGCCTTACATACTATAGATGGTGTAGATGATATTTCAAATTCTTATCTAGGAACACTTTACGCAAATGGAGAAATGAAAGAATATAAAGACGATGTACACTTTATAAGTACAATTGCAACTTTATTTCTTATTCCATACAGTTGCACGTTACAAATTTTGAAGGACAAATTTTGCAAGTGTGTGCACGTACCAGATGCTAATAACATTAACAAGTTGTATTACCACGAACCAAACTCCAATGAAGATGGGTGGGTAATGTATCATGCTGCTGAGCTATCCAATGATGACAATATTATTGGTATGATTATGTATAAGCCCAAATTTCCAATTAACAACATTATAGAAGTATTTGTCATCTTCACAAGGTTAGCAGATGAAATACTCTATCTATTATAGAGGATGCCTGCTTCATCTTCAGCAGACTTTAAGTATATACAACACACAAGGATGATACTTTATTTTGATGGACATCTTAAATGGGCTAATATACTAGAGTGCCCTTACAAACACAGTGTAATGTTCAGATCCGAAGTAGTAGTGTGCATGTCCATACGTCCCTTAATTTCCCATGACATTGAACTGTTTATACAAACAACAGATATACATCCACCAACACCAGCCAAATTCTATGAAGATATCAAATCGTGTTTGTATAAGAATGCTAGAGGAGGCTTATCATTTAGAAGCAAATTGGATTTCTTTTAGTTATTTGTTTATTAACTTGTCTACAAAATCATGTATGTGTCCATAAAAGTGGTCTTTGATGGGCAAAATAAAATCAACCATAATCAATGACTTCATCGAATGTTTTTGTATATATATATATATATATATATATATATATATATATATATATATATATATATATATATATATATATATATATATATATATTCTCACAAATTAATTAATGTTAAACATGTTTCTGATATGTTTAAATAGTGAACCAGTTTTTTTTTTATGACATGGGTTCCATTAAAGTGGTAGTTGTAACTTAATCTGCCAATACCTGTAGAGAACAAACAAGATAAGTTAGGCACGAGCGTCACTTTACCTATGCAGTCCACTATCTCCTCAGTTGGCCTCTTCCCGGTTGATACATGTTTGCTTGGACCCAGGAGGGGTTACCTGCAGAAGGGACTCCGAAGCTCAAGTCAGTTAAAACTCTCAAAAAGTCAAATCAGATGATTAATGGAGTAATGAATGCGTACCTTTAATTACTGGGGTCCACGGGTATTTATAGAGTATTAATTATGTCTGGTTATGCCATGGGCCGGGCCTTAGCTTGGGCCTTAGTTTGGGCTGTAAGTGGGCCTGCCCTAACCCAGGCCCTTAGATTGATTACTGTGAGCTCATTGAATATAAGGGGAGTTTTGCTAAGTGTATTAAGGTAGTCGGCCTAAACCGACTACTTCCCTTGACGGTTTGTGTTGCTCATATGCTATCTTAGGCAGGTTATTCCTCTGGATGTTTATGTTACCGGTTCAGGCCGACTAGGCTTAGGTCAGCCCAGCCTAGGCCGGTTACTTGAATGTTTTGGTGTATAGGTATGGTGATCGTTTTATTATTATTTTGTTAAGTTGGCTTGGTGTGGTACACCAATTATTCCAGCCTTGACCGACATAGGTGTCGATCAAGGGTGATATGTGTTAATATGCTAGTGGGACCGGCTAGGTGTGGTACACCAGTCCCCCAGCCTTTAAGTGTGATGAACAGTGTTAAGGCTAAAGGCGAGAAAGGGTTGATGGCAGGTGAAGGGATGTCAGAGGTCAAATCAAAGGGGTTTTTGCGCCGTCTTTTTTAACACTCATGTCTTTTGGAATGATTGTGTCGATTGGTATGGGTTGTTATTTTGGTGGGAAAGGGTTTTACCGTTTGGGATTTTGTCCTATAAATGTGGATTTTACAACGAGTAAGGGTTTGTTGGTTCATTCGCGAGAATTTTCAGTCAGAGATCTTGTGTGTGTTTTCCTGTCTGACTTGTTCCTAATTCCAACCGTCATCTTTCTAGAGAAAAGAAAAGGTATGTCTAGTAGTGATAGCGTGTCGTTGTCTACGTCTAGTAGTGAGAATATAGAGTCTGGGAGGAGTAGAGATAGACATGTTGAAGAGGAGAGCACCAGTTCTGGGGGTATGGTAGGTAGATTCCCTATGGAGACGGTAACTGAGGTTCGAGAAGACCCTCTGAAGGAGTTAGCGGAGAGTAATTGGCCGGCCAAGGGCGGCTACGGGTGGGTGGCTGCCGACGTTTGTAATTAGTCGTCCTTATTTCGGTGGTCTCATCTGTTTAACTCCTGGCTAAATTGTACACCTGTTATCACGAAAGGTGTAAGTGGGGGTATTGTTTCCTTGGAACTGGTGAGCGCCATCGATCGCATATGCCACGGGCAAGAGGGGGCAACCGAAAAGTTCTTCTATATGTACATGTGCCACTTCTCTCAGCTACATGTGCGGTTGCCGCTGGACAACTTCACCATGGGTGTGTTGTGTGCGCTGAACGTTGCGCCTACACAGTTGCACCCAAACAGTTGGGCTTATGTGCAAGCCTTCCGCGTTTTGTGCCAATCCCTATATCTGCAGCCTTCTCCTTATGCATTTCTATACTTCTATGATACTAGGCCCCGCCAATCAACTACTTGGCTATCTCTGATAAGTCGTCCCAGCATCAGGAGATTGGACGCATTCTCTTAGTCCTTCAAGCATTTTGAGGACGGATACTTTAAAGTTGTGGTGAAGGAAGAGGGCAAGTCCCATTTCTTGAACGCAGATGGGAGTACGAAGTTCCCATTTAGCTGGACGGGAACCCCCTCTCGGTATAAGGATATGGGCACCGACGAGTTGTCGACGGGGGATAAGGAGGTGGTGGAGACCTTGATGAAGTTTACTGATAAGTTGCCACTAAGGGTCTAGTTAGAGTTCATAATTCGGTGCACCTGATTATTGATATTGAAGGTATCTGTTTATTACTTAAACTATGTTAATGATTCTAAGTTGTATTAACCGGGGTTTGATATGTTATTGTAGGGCACATGGCGCAATCGGGAAAGAAGAATTTGGCGTTCTTCCAGACGTTGAGGAAAGAAATGGCTGCTAAGGCCAAGGCAGCCGGGAAGACTGATGTTCCCAACCTGCAGGAATCATTGGTCGAGGTACACATGCACGGCGGGACCAAGAGGAAGGCCGAGTTGCCGCCTCGACCCGGCAAGAGGAAGGATGTGAAGAAGGTGAGAGCGGCATTACTCGGGGCGGGGTCGATTAGTGGGGCAGGATCGGTCAGCGGGGCAAAGGGACCGGAGTCCAGTTTGATTGAGTTGCCAGAGATATCTGTTAGAAAAGATATTGCGATCAACCTCCCAGATACCATCATCAACTCCATTGACGGTATGGAGGCGGATCATATTGTGAGGACGATGGTCAAGTTTGGAAGTAAGGCGTTGATATTGAGCCGTCGTGTTGGGTCTCTATATCGACGGGAAGTAAAAGAAGGAGGTAGGAAAAAAGTGGAGGAGTTATAGGGAAAGGTCGACAAGTTTGAGGAGGAGAGAGCCGCTTGGAAGAAGGAAAGGGAGAGTTGGGAGGAGGAGAGAAAAAGGCTGGGAACATGGAAGATCCGCTGTTTGGACTCGGAGGGAAAACTGAACAAGAAGATAGAAGATTTGGAGGCAGACTATGATGAGCTGAAAGAAAAATATGATGGTGTTGTAGGTGAACTTGATGACTTGAAGGGTTGCATCATCCACGAGCATATCAATGGCTTTCAGAAGGGATTGCGGCAGATAGCCTTTTTTCACCAAGATGTTAATGCCACTGATTCAAAATTTTATGTGAACAAGGATGTTGTTGATGGGAAGCTTATCAATGAGGATGAGAGTAGTCCGGACGAGGAAGCGGAGAAGGAGGCGGCCGAAGAAGAGAAAGAGGCGGATGATGTCGTGGAGGTGGCCCATGATTCAGCATAATAAGACTTTGATTTTTTTAATGATTTGAAAGTATTATTGTGCCTATGTCTGTAATAACTGGTACCTTATGTTCATTACGCTTGGTACATTTCTTTTGCGTTTATGCTTAATGCTATTAATGCTTTGTATGCTATTGTGTATGTCGGGTGTTTGATGATTTGTGGTGTATGTTATTTTTGGCAAAATCGATTGTATGTTAAGGGTGTTTGACCCAGGCCGCTTACTTGTGGTAAGGGTGGGGAACTTAAACGAATTAACCACGAGTTAAGGGTGTTCGACCCAGGCCGCTTACTTGTGGTAAGGGTGGGGAACTTAAACGAATTAACCACGAGTTAAGGGTGTTCGACCCAGGCCGCTTACTTGTGGTAAGGGTGGGGAACTTAAATGAATTAACCACGATTTAAGGGTGTTCGACCCAGGCTGCTTACTTGTGGTAAGGGTGGGGAACTTAAACGAATTAACCACGAGTTAAGGGTGTTTGACCCAGGCCGCTTACTTGTGGTAATGGTGGGAAACTTAAACAAATTAACTACGATTTAAGGGTGTTTGACCCAGGCCGCTTACTTGTGGTAAGGGTGGGGAACTTAAACGAATTAACCACGAGTTAATGGTGTTCGACCCAGGCCGCTTACTTGTGGTAAGGGTGGGGAACTTAAACGAAGTAACCACGAGTTAAGGGTGTTCGACCCAGGCTGCTTACTTGTGGTAAGGGTGGGGAACTTAAACGAATTATGAGAATTTAAATAAAGAGTAGTCATAAAGTTGGGAACCCTTTGTATTATCCATTGAATCTGGGGTGCCTTGTTAAAACCTCCCTGGCCAAAACCCTCCTTAGGGAAAAAAGACCAGTTGAGGATAAATAGTACACCCAGGATTACAAGTGCTTTTATGAGATACAATACATGTTTAACTAAAATAAAACTTAAGGTGGGACACATTCCACGTATTGGGTATTTCTTCCTCCGATAAATGCTTTAGGCGATATGCTCCTCCTCCTACGTCTTCACGTATGCGGTATGGGCCGTCTCAATTGGTAGAGAACTTGCCATCCTTCTTTCTTGCACTGCTGGCCATTCTCCATACTAAGTCTCCGCTTACAAATGATCGTGGACATAGGTTTGCGTTATACTTTTTGGCAGCTCTTTGTTTGGTGGCTAAGTTGCGTATCTGGGATGGTTCGCCAATTTCGACCGGTATCATGGTGTCTGCACCGTAAACTAGGCTGAATAGGGATTCGTTTGTCGATGACTGAGGGGTGCACCGGTAAGCCCATAGCACTTTTACCAGTTCTTCGGGCCATCGGCCTTTGGCACTATCTAATCTTTTGCGGAGTTCTACTAGGATCACTTTGTTGGCCGCCTCTGCCTGTCCATTTGTTTGTGGGTTCTCTACGGAACTTGTTATGTGTTTGATGCCCAGACCGGTGTAGAACTTGGCTAGCTCCTTATCTATAAATTGTCAGCCATTATCGGTGATGATGGTATGTGAAACACCATATCTGCATATAATATCTTTCCATACTAACTGTTGGACTTGCTTGGCTGTGATAGTGGTCAGTGGTTTGGCTTCTATCCATTTGGTGAAATAATCAACGGCTACTATCAGGAATTTCACCTACCCCTTGCCGGGAAAGAAGGGGCCGAGGATATCCATTCCCCATTTAGCAAAGGGCCATGGGGATAGTATAGAATGGAGTTGTTCTTATTTCTGGTGGATGAGGTTGCCATGTTTTTGGCATGGTTTGCACTTCCTGACGTAGTCCTGGCAGTCTGCTTCTATAGTCGGCCAGAAGTAGCCAGCTCGAAGGATTCTAATGGCCATAGTACGTGCGCCGGAATGGTAGCCGCAAATGCCTTCATGTAACTCTTTAATGATATACTACGCTTGTTCTGCAGTGACACATTTAAGAAGCGGTTGGCCGTACCCGCGTTTGTAGAGGTCATCGCCTATCATGGTATACCTGGCGACCTTAGACAACCAAGTTTTGTCAGCATCTTGTGGGGGGTTGCCGGTTTGGAGATATTGGATATACGGGGTGGTCCAGTTGTGGGTTTGGGGAGGGGTGGTATTGTCGGCTGGGGAGTGGGTTAGGTTGTGGCAGGTATTTGTGATAGAAGGTGTAGATAATGTTTGCTGTAACAGGGATCAGTGGCAGCTTTTTAATTTGGTGCTGGCTAATTTGGATAGGATGTCGGCTCTGATGTTGTCGGTCCTAGGAATGTGTTCTATGCAGACTTGCTCAAAAGCGGATTGGATGACCGCGCGGACCAGATGGTAATATTGCAAGAGGATGGGGTCCTTAATCTAGAATTCGTCATTTAGGTGGCCCATAGCAAGCTTGGAGTCGATTTTGAACGTTAGGGTTTTGATGCCAACTTCGCGGGCAAGGGAAAGGCCGACGAGTATGGCTTCGTACGCGGCTTGATTGTTGGATGTTTTGAAGGCAAAGTTGAGGGATTTTTCAATGAGGATACCGTTTGGCCCTTTTAACATGATGCCAGCACCAACACCTTTTGGATTCGTGGAACCATCCACATGAAGCGTCCACTGGTCTTCTGTGGGTGTTTACTAGAGGTCATTAACAAAATCTAGGAGGCATTGGGCTAGCGAATGTTGAATTCCGACAGCTCGACGGCCCAGAATGACATTCGTCCTGCTAGGTCTGGTTTTTTCAATATTTTTTGGATTGGGTAGTCGATTTTGACGATGATGCTGTGGTTTTGGAAGTATGGGCGTAGGCGGTGAGCTGCGTGGACCAAGGACAGGGCCAACTTCCCCACCATTTGATATCTAATTTTAGGGTCCTGTTGTGTTCTGCTAACGAAGTAGACAGGATGTTGTGTGCCTTCTATATTTTGGACAAGCGCGGCACTAACAATGTGGTCAGTGGTTGTGATGTAAACTAGAAGGGGTTGGCGAGTGTCCGGCTTGTGGAGGATAGGTGGTGAGGTGAGGGTGGTTTTTAGTTTTTGAAAAATTTGTTCATAGTCGTCAGTCCACGTGAACCAGGCGGATTTTTTGAGGAGTTGTACTATAGGTCGGGTTTGTTCAGCTAATTTGGGAAGGAAGGGGGAAATGGCTGTGACGCGACCTATGAGGCGTTGGACCTCTTTGATGGTGGTGGGGCTACGCATCTTGATAATTGCCTTGCACTTCTCAGGATTGGCCTCTATACCGCGCTAGGTTAACATGAATCCGAGAAATTTACCGTAGTTGACGTCGAATACACACTTGTCGGGGTTGAGGCGAAGGTTGTACTGGCGTAATGCGGAGAAGACCGCCGAGAGGTCCTGGGCGAGTTGGTGGTGGCTTGGAGACTTGACAACCATGTCGTCAACGTATACTTCGACACATTGTCCCATTAGATGACTGAAAACTTTGTCCATCAGGCCCCTAGTAGGTTGCTCCAGCGTTCTTAAGGCCAAAGGGCATAACTCTGTAAAAGTAGTTGGCGTCATCCGTGATGAAGGCGGTCTTGTTCATGTTAGAAGCGGCCATAGGGATTTGATTGTATCCGGAATATGCATCCAAGAAACTAAGTACCTTATTCCCTGTTGCACCATCAACAAGTCGGTCGATATTGGTCGCTCAATGTGGTTGGTTTGTTGGATTGGGAGTTGTGGGCGTAGGCTGGCTATGTAGCATTTGCGTGCTAGTCGTTGGTTGCAATGGACGGTGAGGATGTCGCCAGAAGGGGAAGGGAACTTCACGGCCAGATGAAGGGTGGAGACGACAGCGTCGAGGGTGTTGAGCGAAGGGTGGCCAAGGAGGACATTGTAGGATGTGGACGTGTCAACGATAAGGAAGCGGATGGGAATGGTTTTGGTTTGGGTTCCATCGTGAAACACGGTGTGAAGGTCAATGTAGTCGTGGGTGGAAACTTGTTCGCTAGAGCAGCCATAGATTGGTTCGTCATATGGAACCATGGCAGTGTCCGGGAGCTGGAGTTTTTGATAGGTGGCCCAATAGAGGATGTCGACAGAGCTGCCCTGGTCAACAAGGACTTTCTTAACGGCGTAATTTTCGATTTCAACAGTGATGACCATGGGGTCGTCTTGTTGGTGGTCGAGGTCGTGAAAGTCTTCGTCTGTGAAGATGATGGGAGGCATGCGGCATCTGTGATGGGAATGGGTAATGTGGTTGATGGATTGAATATGGCGGAGGTGTTTCTTTCTGGCAGAAGAGGTGGATCCTCCACTAGCGAAGCCACCAGAGATGGTGTTGATAGTGCCACGTAGGGGAGGATCGGTAGGGGTGATGTCGGTGCGGGCCGGTTGGGGGTCCTGGTTAGCGGGTTGGGTGGGGCATTTGTCGTGGCGAGAGTCATGTGGGGGGGCGTCTGTGGTCAGATCGAGGGGGTGAAGGGATCGAGAGGGATGATCATCTCTACGGATGAAGCGGCGAAAGTGACCAGCACGGACCAGTTCTTCTATTTTATACTGGAGTGCTTTGTAGTCTTCTATAGTGTGGCCATGGTTGCGGTGGTAGTGGCAATACTTGGTCATATCAGCATTAGGGGGAGTGGTTGTCTTACGTGATGGCGGAATGAGGTCAGCTTGTAGGGCCTCATCAAGGAGGCGGGATTGGGCTATAGTAAGGGGAGCATATCTAGTAAAACGGGGTTGGCGGGGCTCGCGTGGGCGGGTGTCGGGGCGAGGGGGTGGTGGGGTTGGGTTGGCGGAGGTGGTGGCATAGTCATTGCAGAATTTAGTGTGGAGGGTCTGCATTTCCTCCATGCGAACATAGTCGGCCGCACGCAACTTGAGCTCGTGCATAGAGGCAGGTGGGTGGAGGTAGACATTGTTGGTGAAGGGGCCGAGTTGTAGGGTGAGTGCCATACATTGGAGGATCATTTCCTGGTTGAGGTGCGGGGTACGAAGGGTTGCTTAGTTGAAACGATCGATGAATGCTCTGAGTGGTTCACCTTGTTCTTGCCTGATGCCCAAGAGGGAGATCGTAGTGGTTTGATATGGTCAGCTGCCAGCGAAATGGGTTGAGAACATATGGGAGAGAGCGTCGAAGCTGTCAATGGAATAGGGTGGAACGGTTCTGAACCATTCTAGAGCGGGGCCCTTGAGGGTGGTGGGGAAGGCTTTGCAAAAGACTGCGTCTTGGGACGTGTAGAGGGCGACATGAGTGATATAGATTTTAAGATGTTCGTCAGGGTCGGTTTCACCGGTGTAGCAGACCAGTGTGAAGGGTTCCCACTAGGCGGGAAGGGGGGTGCTGGCGATGAAGTCGGTGAAGGGGTGGCGACGTCTGGGTTGTTAGGGTGGTAGCGGATGGGGGGGATGGAATGGTGAACAAGAGTGGGAAAGGTGGAGGTAAAGTTGTGAGGGGGGATGTGGGTTGTCGGAAGGTCTTGAGGGACCAACATCTGCCTGTTTGTTAACTCTAGCTCTACTGCGGGTTGAAACCATCTTCGGAGAAAAACGAGTACTAAGGTGTTGTCTCGTGCCCCACGGTGGGCGCCAATTGTTCCTGCAGAGAACAAACAAAATAAGCTAGGCACGAGCGTCACCTTACCTATGCAATCCGCTATCTCCTAAGTTGGCCTCTTCCCGGTTGGTACATGTCTGCTTGGACCCAAGAGGGGTTACCTGCAGAAGGGACTCCGAAGCTCAAATCATCTAAAACTCTCAAAAAGTCAAATCAGGTGATTAATGGAGTAATGAATGTGTACCTTTAATTACTGGGGTCCACGTGTATTTATAGAGTATTAATTATGTCTGGTTATGCCATGGGTCGGGCCTTAGCTTAGGCCCTAGTTTGGGCTGTAAGTGGGCCTGGCCCTAACCCAGGCCCTTAGATTGATTACTGTGGGCTCATTGAATATAAGGGGGGTTTTGCTAAGTGTATTAAGGTAGTCGGCCTAAACCGACTACTTCCCTTGACGGTTTGTGTTGCTCAAATGCTGTCTTAGGCATGTTATTCCTCTGGATGTTTATGTTACCGGTTCAGGCCGGCTAGGCTTAGGTCAGCCCAGCCTAGGCCGGTTACTTGAATGTTTTGGTGTACAAATATGGTGATCGCTTTACTATTATTTTGTTAAGTTGGCTTGGTGTGGTACACCAATTGTTCCAACCTTGACCGACATAGGTGTCGGTCAAGGGTGATATGTGTTAATATGCTAGTGGAACCAGCTAGGTGTGGTACAAATGCATTGTTTCTATTTTTTATTATGTTGCTTATTATGCGTATATCTCATGATAATTGCTTAGCTTCGTATTAATCGCTTTGTGAAAGTTAAAAGTACAAACTGAATTTTGATTTGCTATGTCCGCCTACATGAGTAGGTGGTAGGGTTTTTGTATGATCAACTAAGGCCGCTTACTTAAGTAGGCAGTAGGGATCTTGTGTTTGTTCAACCAGGGCCGCCTACATATGTAGTTGGTACGAAACTTGTGTATGTTCGACTAGGGCCGCCTACTTATGTAGGCGGTAGGGAACTTATGTATGTTCAACCAAGGTCGCCTACTTTTTTAGGTGGTAGGGAACTTGTGTATGCTTGATCAAGGTCGCCGACTTTTATAGGAGGTAGGGAACTTGTGTATGTTCGACCAATGCTGCCTACTTTTGCAGGTGGTAGGAACTTGTGATCGCTTGAGTAGGACTGGCTACTCAAGTAAGCGGCAGGAAATTGAAAAATTGCTAGAAAACTCTATAGGAACCCTGTTTTTATTGATTGATGGGGTGCCTTGTTAAAAACTCCCCAGCCAAAACCCTTCTTAGGGAAAATAGACCGGGTGACAAAAAAGAGTACAATGAGGTTTAGATGGGATCATCTTGTATAACTCGATCTTCAACTAAAATAAAATTTGAGATGAGATACATTCCACGTTGATATCGTTGTCGTTAAGTGATCAAACTACCACTACTTAACTATAGCACCTTCAGTATTGCTAAGTTAGTAGTGAGCAAACTAGATAGGGTTAAGATAACCCTGAGTCGTCTCTCAATGAATACGGAATTGATTTAAAATATTTAATTCTTATAAAAATGCAATTAAAACTAGTAACTATAAAAATATGGGGTTTTGATATGCAAAGAATGAATGTAACACAAATAAAAGATTGGAAACACAGTAATAGTAAATAGGTCAATTCCACAACTTTTTCAAAATAGGATTCTTCATCGGTTATCTAGAGATTATTGTTAAATTAATTAGTGTTGTTGATTTCAAATTAATTAAAGTAAATTCTTAATTAATTTGTAGGCGTTCTTAGTATTAACCAAAGTAAATTCTCAATTAAAAGTAGAACTTTGTAGATTAGTCATATTAGATTCAATCAAAGTACATTCTCAATTAAATACTACCATGCCTAATCATATCTATTCTTTTATCTCTAAAATCAAGCAAAAAGCTAATTAATCAAAGTAAATTCTTTATTAATTCTAATTAAAGTTTTTACCTCTAATCAAAGTACATTCTCAATTATTAGCAAAAACCCATTTAATTACATGAAAGTTTTAAATTTAATCAAAGTAAATTCTCAATTAAAGTTAAAAACCCTTAACTCATGTGATTAACATGCATGCTAATTAAGACATATAACTAATTAGCTATGATGTAAACCATTACTTTTCACGTGATTCAGAGAAAAAAGATATAGATGAAATATAAATCTCAACAAAAATCAAAAGAAAAAATAAATTAATTCATCTAACCTCAGAATCCAATTAAGAAATTACAGTGGAATCAACCCTAAAAGCTTAGCCCTTCATGGATTTGATGGAATACATGATAATATGATGAAGGAAAGAAAATAAAAGAAAAGTAAGAATGAGAGATGTGGTGGATGACGATATCTGCCAAAACCAGAGAGTTGTTAAGTGTTACTCTTCTGCTCCCTTAGGCCTCTTTATATAGGCTTCAATTAGACTTGGACTTTATCTGTCGGTTGCTAAAATCTTTTATCTTTATTTAATTAATTAGCAACTTAATTTATGTCCAATTTCCAATTCTGCCCCTCTTGTTTAACCATTTTTATAATATTGACCAGAATTTGACCAGAGTTGACTACTACTTTGACCAGTTGACTTGTTGACTAGTTTGACTGTGCAATAGCAGACTGACACGTGGCAGAGTGCACTCTCTTTCTAGAATTAGGGTTTCACTCTCACACTCTTCTCCAATGATTCACGTATAGTGGTTGCTGGTGCGTTTTCTGGTCAAGCTGCTGGTGCGTTTTCTGGTCAAGCTGTTGTTGCTTGTTCTTCACGGTACAAATGCAGAACGTGGTGGCTCACAGTGGTGGAAATGCTACTCTGACGAAGGTGGGCTCGCATTAAGGATGGTGCGGAGGTTGAACACTATTGCGTTTCATTTCTTTTTCTTCTCCGGCGAGGTTCTTGCTGATGATGGAGATGCAATTGCGACTATTGCAGATCCAATGGTTACATTGTTGCTTCGCGTTTCTTCTCCAATGTTGCAGGTTCGATCCGGTGCGAGAGTCACTTACTGTTGTTGTTTAAAGGTGGTGTTGCCATGCTTGTGTGTTGCAGGTGTGTGAAGAGAATATGGAGGTGCTACTCACGAACGGTGGCTGCGTGAAAGCGTGCTATAGTGGTGGTGGCAAATCTGCAGATTCAGTGGATGCGGTGGCTCAAATTCGCTGGCATGGTGGTCGTGACTGTTTGCGGCGGCTACGGCGAGGTCCAAGTGCGATAGCTTGAAGATGGTGGTGGTTGATTTGGGCTAGGGTTTCAAGTTTGTGAGATGGGAAGAAGATGATGAGGTGTCACTCTTGGTGCATATGTGTTTGCAAGGATAATGATACGTGTCAGCATATGGTTGGCCAGATTTGAAAGGTAAAGATTGCCACATGGCATAATCTGTTTGAGTGGAGTTTAAGTGGTAGGAGGAGTGCAACTTAGTAAAAACTAGGGTGCAGAACAGGTTTTTGTGGTCTACTTGTAGGAGGAGTGTGTAAAGTAAAAAACTAGGAGTGCATTTAGCTCATGAATTATTCTTTTCCAGAATTTTCTGATTTTGGACTTGTTTTGTAACTTTGAATATTTCAAATCCACACTTTTAATGACTTAAATTAAACTTCAGTTGCATCAACAAACGTTAGAATATTCAACAATACTTTATGCAACTAAAATCAATTTTTACGCCATTTTTACCTTGCGTACTCAATAAATCCAATAATCACAAATCTTAATCAAATCAATCCTTAAGCACAAAAATTCTATTAAATCTCCAAATTTAAATATTAAATGAGGGCAAAAATTTGAACTCATCACACGTGTTTTGTATTGGCTTTCCAGACAGTTATTCCTATCTATATGCTTTTCCACTAACGTCTTCTCGTATCCTGTATGGTCCATCCTAGTTAGCTGAAAAACTTTTCGTCTTTCTTTCTTGTATTGTTGGCCATTCTCCATATCAAATTTCCTTTTATGAATGTGTGTGGTTGGAGCTTGGAGTTATACTTCCTTGCTACCATTTGCTTAGCTCCTATGTTTCTAATTTACGCCTTCTCACGTAACTTTGTTATTAAGTCTAAGCTTATGTGCAAGATTTCCTCATTTACTTTGTCGTCGTAAATTTGTCGTCTCAGAGAAGGTTCTTTAACTTCAACTGGAATCATGGAGTATGTCCTATATACAAGACTAAATTATGACTCGTTTGTAGCAAATTGTGGGGTGCATCTATATGCCCATAATACTTCTAATAGCTCCTTTGGTCATCTCCCTTTTGATTCGTGTAGCATTTTTTTCAATTCAACAAGGATTACTTTGTTGGCAGCTTCGACCTGCCCGTTAATTTAAGGGTGCTCTACCGAACTGGTAATGTGTTTTATCCCTAAGCCGGTATAAAATTTATGAGTTCTTTGTCTATAAATTGCCTCCCATTGTTCGTTATCATAGTGTACGATACTCCATAGCGGCATATGATGTTTTTCCAAACAAACTGTTGGACTTGCTTAGTCGTGATGGTGGTTAAAGGTTGAGCCTTAATCCATTTTATGAAATAGTTAATCCCTACTAAGAGGATGGTGAAATAGCCTCTTGCTTGGAGTAAACGATCCCAGTATGTCCATTCCCTACTTTGTAAATGGCCACAGGGAATATATATGTTGCAACTCTTCCTATTTTACATATGTGAGGTTGCCATGTTTTTGGCATGGTATGTACTTTTTGACAAAATCGTGGCAGCTAGCCTCCATGGTTGCCAAGAAATATCCTACCCCCAGAATTCTTGTCGCCAGAGTGTCAAATCTAGAGTGATAGCCACAGATGCCTTCGTGTACTTCCCTTATTACATACTCCACTTGTTCCTTAGTGATGCATTTTAAAAGAGGCTAGCTATATCCTCGTTTATAGAGCTCATCTCTGACCACCGTGTATCGTGCTGCTATCTTGTCCACCCATTGTCCATTGGGTCTGGTATCTTGTCGGTTCTCAAGTAGTGTATGTATGGTGCCATTCAGGTCACACCATTATATTCTATATTCATGCCTTTGTTGTCTGTGGATGGTGCCGCTAGCGTTTGTTGGAGTAGGGATCTGCATTTTCCCTTATTTTTCATACTAGCCAACTTAGATAGGGTTTCTACCCTGACATTCTCTCCCCTGAGTACGTGTTGTATTCGTACTTCGTCAACACTCGTACTTATTATATCTCGGGCCAAGTTTTAATATTGGAGAAGCATTGGGTTCTTTATTTGCTATTCATTCTTGAGGTGGCCTACTATGAGTTTAGAGTCAATTTTGCATACTTTATACAATGTACTCCAACTTCTCTAGCGAGTACTAAACTGGCTAAAATGGCCTCGTATTCTGCCTTGTTTTTAGACGTCTTGAAAGCGAAGTGTAATGTTTTTTCTAAGACAATTATACGTGGCCCTTCAAGGACGATGTCGACCCTTGTGCCTTTGGGATCAGAGGATCCATCCACATGTAGTGTCCACCAATCTTCCTCTTGGGCTACCCTCAAATCTCCAAAGAAATCTGCTAGGCATTGAGGCTTTATAGCCCATGTGGCTCAAAACGTATGTTGAATTTTGAGAGTTTTGCAGCCCAGGCAAACATCCTTCCTGCTAAGTCTGGTTTTTGTAGTATCTTTTGGATAGGATAATCAGTTCTTACAACGACCTGGTGGTTTTGGAAATAGGGTCTTAACCTTCTAGCTGTTGTGACTAGCGACAAAGCTACTTTCTCGACCTTCTGATATCGGGGCTTCTAGGTCCTAGAGCATTCTACTAACGAAGTACATCGGCTCCTGACTTTTGTCTACTTCTTGTACTAAGGTTGCGCTTACTGAGTATTCGGTGGCTGCTATGTATACTATAAGTGGTTTGTTGGTATTTGGATTTTGAAGGATTTGGGGGGAACTAAGTATCTATTTGTCTTGCTCAAACATTTCTTGACATTCTTCTCTTTATGAAAAATTTTCCGATTTCTTTAGTAGTCGGATCATGGGTCTAGTCTTGTCTGCTAACCTGGGAAAGAATCTTAATATCGCTGTCAACCACCCTATCAGCCGTTGTATCTCTTTGATGTTTGTGGGGCTCCTCATCTCTATAATGGCCTTACATTTTCAAGGTTGGCCTCTATTCCTCTCTATGTAAGCATAAATCCAAGAAACTTTACCCTGTTTATCCCAAACACATATTTTTCGGGTTCAGTCATTGGTTAATTTTTCTGAGGGTTCAAAACAAGTCTACCAAATCCTCTGAATGTTGTGCTGGAGTTGGTAACTTGACCACCATGTCGTCAACGTATAGTTCCACACTTTTGCCGATCAGATGGGTAAAGACCCTGTCCATCAGCTTTTGGTAGGTTGCCCCTGCATTCTTGAGGCCAAAGGGCATGACCTTATAATAATAATTTTCTTCTTCAGTGATGAATGTAGTTTTTATCATGTCGATGGGGGCCATAGGTATTTGGTTATAGCCTAAGTAGGCGTCTAAGAAACTTAGTATGATGTTTCTCGTCGCGTCATCGACAAAGTGGTCAATATTTGGTAAAGGGTATGCGTTTTTGGGGCATGCTTTGTTTAAATTTGTATAGTCAACGCACATACGCCACTTGCCAGTAAGCTTATTTACCAACAATGTGTTTGCGAGCCATGTTGTGTATTGTATTGCGAGCCAAAATTGTATAGGCTTATTGTCGTTAGGCTTATTCTCCGATGAACCCAGCTTCTAACAGCTTTGCCAAATCGACTCGTGTTGCTAACTTTCTCTCTTCTCCTAGCTTACTTTTCTTTTGTAACCCATATCGTGCTTCTTTGAAAACGAATAGCTGGTGAACTACTACTCGAGGATCTACGCCTAGTAATCGGCAGCGGTCCAAGCAAATAAGTCTGCATTCTCCCTCAGTATGGTTTCAATCATGGCTCCTTCCCCTGGCTTTAAATCTGACCCAACCTTTAAGCTATGGTTGGATTCGAGCGCAAAGCTCCTTGTACTTCCCATTGGTTCTATTCTGGAATTGTATACCATTCTAGGGTCGAGGTCATCTCCCGTTAGGGCTACCTCTACCCATGAGGCTCTTTCAACGTTATTGGTGGCAAGGGCTGATTCTAGGGCTGCAAACTTGACATATAGCACTCTCAGACTAGATTTTGATCTTTGTGAATGGTGAGGATGTAATTTACAACAAATGGAAATTTCATAGCAAGATGAAAGGTCGATACCACCGCTCCTAAGGTGTTGAGCGAGGGCCTCCCTAATAAGACAATGTACGAGGTGTGTGCTTCTACGACTAAGAACCGCACATGTATATTTTTCGTCTGGTTGCCCTCATGATAAACTTTATGCAAGTCGATGTACCTTCTAGTGCATACCCTCTCTCTAGAGAACCCATATATTGGCTCGTCATGTAAGGTCATTGCTTCCTCAGGAATTTGTAGTTTTTGGTAGGTTTTCCAGTACATAATGTCTACCAAACTACCTTGGTCGACAAACACCTTTTTAACTCCAATGTTTTGACTTCCACCGTGATCACCATAGGATCATCTTGGTCTGGACCCACACCTTGAAAATTGGAGTCAGTGAAGGTTATGGGCAGCATTTCCCTTCATATATGCTTACGGGTTATGATGTTGATAGATTATATGTTTCTGAGGTCTCACTTCCTTGCTAAAGTCGTGGCTTCGCCACCTGCGTATCTACCACTTGCGTTTCCACCACTTGCGTATCCCTCGGAGATTGTGTTGGTGGCGCCTCTTAGCGATGGCCTATCGCTAGGGTGATTATCATCCTTTGAGAGGGGATCTATTCTTTTCTCATCGTTACTCCTATTGCCAAGCTGGTGGTTTGCGCGATACATTTATAAATGAAGGGTTGTCAGTGTTTGTTCTTATTAGTGCCTAAGGGGTGAGCGGTGGTGGTTTGGATGGTGGCGGGATGTTGGGTGGTGGTTATGGTATAGGGGTTCGAGTTATTTTACCACACTCCTTGAAACCATCTTTGACAATTCTCACAATTTGTTTTACCACACTCCTTGAAATGGATACTCTTCAATCCTCTTTGTCATGTATTTGTTGTCTGACATTTGATGGGGCACTTGGAGGTTACCTTCAGAAATGAATCCGACATTCAAGTTAGTCAAAACTCTCCAAGTCAAATATCATATTATGTGCTAATGAGAATGTGTACCTTTAATTGATGGGGTCCACCTTTATTTATAGAGGATTAACCATTTCTTGCTTAGTTTAAGTTATAGGATGGGCCTTGATTATTTATTTGATGGCCTAGCTTCTTATTGGGCTTATGTGGGCTTCGATTAGGCCTAGGTTACAGGTTTGACACTTTATCTTAGTGTTTTAACTATTTTTCCTTAAGTTAGAGAGGGCGCCATTTCCGGTTACAAGGAGGTCGCATAGTTAGCGAACATAATTATTATATAAGTGTTATTTTTACCATGTAGTATTGTTTCTGGCTTGATTGTTTATTAGTTAACTGTTGTTAGGTTTGAATGAGTGGTTTAGTTCGAATATTTGTTAATACAACGGCTAGCCCTTGGTTTATAGCGGCTAATCCAGCTAATCCAGCTACTATGGTACATCGAATTTTGCTAATATAACAGTTAGTTCTTGATTCATAACGGTCAATCCAACCACTATGGTACACTTACCAACAACTATCTTTTTATATTGGACATTTTGTACAAATACTGTTTACAATCACGTCCACAAATTCAACTTTTGCTTGATTACTTGTAATTCTTCCTACGCACAACAATATCATAACTGTGAAATATGATGTTGATACAAAATACACATATTACATCATTTAACTTACAGTTGTGTTCAAGTATCATATTGCCATCATATTTGGTAACACTGTCCCACATCTCTATAAATTTCAGAACAAGGACACCATAATCATGACTACAAATCAAATAACGAAACATATTAAATATAAACATTAGTGCACTAAGATCAAACTTCCTTACCCTATCCTCCATTACAATGATGAAACAAATAACTTAAACAAAGTTATGAGTTAGGTGGGATTGGACTGTCCATGTTGTGCACTTCAAATGATGGCTTCATCTCCGAATTAGAATTTAACAACATCGAAAAAATAGTTCCATGTTACGAGTCTACAAAATACCTTGCACATGTTTTGGGATATAATTTAGAAAATCAATAATGTAGTAAACATCAACTACTTGTACTTATAATACAATTATCTATCCTCGTACTATTCTTTCTATTATGTCCAAGGGAATTAAAGACAAAAAATCTATTGTCTTACAATTCACAACATCGTGGACAATTGGAGCAAACAACTATAAAACACCGAAGACATTTATAAGTATGCCACACATAAATAATAAATGGACCACCTTAACTTGAACCAAAAACGAATCTCTATTCAAAAATTAAAATTATACCAAATCAGCGATAAGGATTTCTTCCATGCTAACCAACTTGCGATAAAAAAACATGTTGTAATCGCTTAATTTCCAAACACGTCTATTGGCAATTCTCTTATTATTGTCATGTACAACAGATGTCTGCATTGACAAATACAATGTTAATTTTAGTTAACTTTATGAATAAATGAAGTTGTATTAAATAATAAAATTATACTATGTACATGGGATTCATTGAAATTCTTTCCAACCGTTCATGAAACTTTTGTTCATTATACATCATAATATTTGTTGCAAACATTACAACCTATAATAATACATAACTCCATATTGAAATCGTTCCAAATTCTAAATGCATAACTCACATCAGCAACAAATTTAGATAATTACCATGTTGCATATGTGACCCATTCGTCGAAAACCCATATAGCCATTGGTGGTTAATATATGACCGTTTATAATAGAAATTACCCTATAAAAAATATTACAATGAAAACATTTCACACAAGTCAATGAAGTTCACAAGTATATAATGAAAATAAATAAATCAAAACTTAAAGATTCACACATTATTACCTTAGGTTTAATAAATAGCCTTTCAATGCTTGTTGTTCTTAACTTCAAACTAAGGCATCGTAAAATTCTTGTAAAAACTATTTCCCTATCTAGCCCACTGAATCCAAGATGCTCAAAAGCCCAAATCTACATATTATCATATAACAAAATAAAAATTATACACCACACAAAATAATAAACCTGACAATTCAAAAATTGATAAAACCATATTACTTAATGGAGCTCCTTGCACGATTTTTGGAGAGGAGAAGATCCTTGATGCAGTGGAAATTGAATGGAACAAGGTTGAAGGCCTTTGAGTTGTGGTGTGGTGTGGTGGAGATGAAGTTCTAGGAAGAAGAAGTTATCTTAGAGGAAGGAGGCTAGAGGAGATCTAAGGAGATTCCTAGCTCTCATGACTTAAGGCAAATGTGTGGAGTGCTCTTAACATAAAGGCATTTACCATTCAAATTAAGAGTAGCCTTTACAAAGGTGCATGAAAGCTTATTTTATAGCATAAGGAAGGAGGAGAATTTGGTTAGCCATGCTAATTAAGATGTGGCAAATTCAATTCTAGATCTAGATCTCTTTATTTGATTAATGCCAAATGGCAAGTCACACTTCTCACACTTGCAACATGTAACAAATGTTCTAAACATGGCTTGCTTTCTAGAGCACATATTCGTCCAAGGCTTGCTTAACTATGAGCCGTATTAAGCAATGCTTTGGTGAATTTTTATCCATTATTCAATGTGCAACAAAATTATAAAGGTGGCCCAATTACATTAGACGAAATGAACATGTAAACAAATGTTCATCTAGATTTTAATATCTTCCTTAGCACATTTGAAAAGTAGCTTGATTCCACTGGGCCTTGAAAGATCTTGACCATCACTAGAATTTTGAATCTTCTTAAGCATTCCTTTAGTGATTGGGCCTTCATTTGGGCTTGGGCCTTGTTTTGGTATTGGGCCTTGAAATGGGTTTGGGCTGGATTCATCATTACCTGTAACACCACAACGTAACCAGCTAAGGTGATGAAATGTTGATTTTTTGGTTTGCAATGGACCAAATGTGCATGACTTAATCCATTAACCAGAAATGTATGAATTGCACTCCCCCAATTGTACTTCATCAAGGTATCAATATTTTCTAATAGCCTAAAAGGCATGTTACATACACATTTTAAATTTCTTGGAAAATAGAGTACACCAAAACATAACAATATATACCACCGACAAACATTGTCTACATCATCATGCTCATTACCTATTGTACACCTAATCAATTTCGTAATACCTTTAATTATTATGCTTTCACCACTAAAAAGTGAACCAACACATCCACACCCAGAGACATCAAATTTTTCGTCTTCCCCAACTACATCCAAACCCAAGCTTATACATACATCAGCCACACAGAATGGGACAAGATGTTTCCATATACAAAAAGATTATTCGCATGAATCTCATCGATGAACCATCTCCTGTAATAACGGACCGCATATATCTAAAGACCTTTGCAACTCCAAACACCATTTGAAAGGTGTAACTCCAATCCGTGAAAGGTATGCATCCGTCAACAACTTATTCATTTCAACAATGTATTTTGTGCCAACAAAATTAATTAGTCGTACCTTTCAATGAAATCAACAAAAGAGACTGCATTATTAATTGTTCATGTCATCATTTCTAAAATTTCTCAAAATATATCAATTAAACACATTCACTTGTTCCTCTTCTCCTTCTTTATCTTTTCTACCCTTTCCACCCATGTTTCATCAACAACTTATTACATACCATAATGATACAATGTCAAACCATCAACAACATACTCGATAACACAAAATGCCCACATATTAACTATAATTATAAAAGTCCATGCACATAACAATCACTTCATAAATTATGACTCTAAACATACTCCATTATAAACCCACGTAGTACTAATTACTTATTACAAAAAATCATTCGAATGGGTATATCTTAACTATGAAAAATAGAGAAATACCATTTAAACACCATGAACTTTTTCCCACATCATCACAATCACAAAACATACAAAAATCACCAATAGAATGATGAAAACCCTAATTCTAAAAAAAACAAAAATAGTAACAAAAGCTTTAATAAAAACTTCAATCAAAAACACAACAAGCAGAACATAACACACTATTGTCAAATGTAACAGAAAAACTTACCACTAATGAACTAACAAACTTGCCTGCTTCCACTGGGTAAGCCATCACCGACGACAATGAACATAAAAGCACGCCAAAACCGTTTGCGATTATTCCGAACAAGCCTACTAAAAGAAAAACAAAACTTTGAAATGTTACGTCTGGGTTGTACTCTCAAAATAGGAATCAAGGAAAACTTATTGCAATAACTCACAATAACTCACACTATTTGACAGCGTCTTAAGTCGACGAACGTTGTCCTTCAAAGATCCAAATTTTTTTTCCTTAACTAAGCATTCCAGGAAGAAGAAGGAGGCAAAACGTCTTTCTAGTGTCCCTTCATTTCTTTTCACAAAATCGCCTATTTTGTGTTCCATGCACGTGGAATCTACAAGCACCTTCAATTTCCACGTCGAAGCGGTTTCTAATAGTTTTAAAATTAAAAAACGTGCACCCACATCATCTGACACCTAGGCAGGTAAGAAAAGGGTCAAAAACTAAAGGTCATTTTATCATTATCTGGAGAGAAAATAGGACACGCGATTTAAAAGAAATCAAGAGTTGCGCACATGCACCCACTAACACATACCACAACTACTAAACCATATGTATTCTCATAATATAATGTACATTATAAATTTATAAACACATGTATTCAATATTAAATATAAGATTAATAATTAAAATAAATAAATCAATAACTTAAATCACTTAAATAATTATTCCATATTCCATAATTCAATAAAGAATTAATTTAAATAAACCAACAATCTTAATCAAGCCATTAATTATTCCCATGTGTTTCTCTTTATTCTAAATTTTCCCGGGTCTTATACATATAACCCGAAAACCAAAGAAACTACCCAATTAGAGTCTTGTGAGGGATTGTAAAAGGATTGGAATTGTTTTGGGAACTTAAGTGTGGGGGTGTCATGTCTACAACTAGGGTTATGCATAATTTACTGAATTGCACTGTATTGTTAAAAACTAATGTGAACTGAAAACTAGTACGTCTGAACTGAACTAAAAATTAGTTCAAACAAACTGAACTGAACTTTATTCTTTTATAAAAAACTGAATTGCACTGCAATATGAATTGAATTGTTTTCCAAACTGCACAATTTTTAACCAAATTGCACTATTTTTTTAACTTAACTACACAAATTTTGAACCAAACAACACTATTTTTAAACCAAACTATACTATTTTTGAACTAAATTGCACTATTTTTAACCGAACAATACTATTTTTAAACTGAATCACACTAATTTTGAACCAAACTGTATTATTTTTGAACTAATTTACACTAATTTTGAACTGAACTATACTACTTTTAAACTAAATTATACTATTTTTGAATCAAAGTTTGAAAGTGCTTAGGAAACTAATTTTACAACTTTATTAATTTTTTCTTTTAAACATGTTTTAATATTCATCTTATTAGTTGCAAACACATTATTAAATGTATGTTTAAGTAAAATACAAGTGATGGATTTAAAAATAGAAGCAAAATAAATATATATCTTTGTTTGCCAGGAAGTCCTTTATTTTTGTTAAATTGCATGTGAACCCCTAATCCAAATTTCTCTTATTTGTAGACTGACCCCTGGTGAGTCATTTGTAGCTTGGACCAATTTTTCTCTAACATAAAACGCACGCTTTGCTAAAAGGCGAATCCATCATGAAGCCTTGAACATGAGATTTGATCCAGAAAAGAGAATCTAATGCGTGATAGAAGCACAAGTTGATGTGCGAGATCTGATTCGAGAAAAGAGAATAAGGTTGATTCGTAGGATGAGATCGTGGCTGATACATGATGAACAAGTGGAATATAAGACCAAAGCTAAGGGCACATGAAAATGGGTAACGAAATTGTGATTCTGGTACAAGTAGAAAAGAATTGGGTTAGGAAATTTTTGTTCTCTTTTTTGATTTTTTTCTTTTGGGGGTTTAAAAAGGGAGAAATTAGGTTTTGCAAAAGGAGCCCTAGTTACACAAGAGTGAAAAATGTTGTGAGGGCTAGAGTTCTCGAATTCTGGAGTTGGTGTGCAAGGGAGAGACAATGAACTATAAGGGGTTCCTCTTCTTTGATAAGCATAAAGTGACCTTCAAAGATTAGGTTTCCTCTAGTGTGTTAAGCAGTTTCATTTGTTCAATCACAAGCATGAAGTGGTCGAGATTAGGTTATGTGAGACTCTCTTCACGATTTTATTTTCAAAACTTTTTCGGTCTCGTGTATTCTATCTCTGATTTGTAATGAATACAATGTTTGCTTTTCGTTTCTGATTTCCAACTTTCAATTTGGTTGTTTAAGCTTTGATTTTGTTTTAAGTTTTCTTGTCTTTTATTTATGTACTTTGAAATTCCATTTCATGTTCTCTGCCTTTAAATTTTGCATCTCTTTTGAATTCCTTTAGTGCTTTCCGTTTTTAAATTTAGTTTAAGTTGTTGAGTTGGTGATCTAACCTGAGTGGAATTTGCACAATTTAACGTTTCATTTTGGGAACCAAGTGACACCAAAGTGGGCACAAAATTACAAGATGTCTTTTCAAGGGCAAAAGAATCCAGTTTGATCATTGAATCAATTTGTAGATTATGTTTATTCACCTTTGTGAATTTCTATTTAGGCACATTTATAATTGACCACTTTGCTTTGTTGTCTGTGTTTATGATTTTGTTTTTAGTTGGAGTTTTTTATACCTTAATCTTAATTTCCTACAATAGGTAGTTTAAGATCATGTCTTTTGTTAGTGATTCTGGTAGGAAATTTCATCTCCATGTATGTTTAATTTTGGCACCTGCATTTGCATATTTTAACTATTTATGATTCAGTAGTCGCATTATCATTTGAGATCCACTATTGCAGTCTGATTTCATACATTTTGGTAGCTAGTTTCACCTGCATTTTAGAACTCACTCAGTCATCACCATTCTAGATCATGATAGAGCATTCAGGAGTCATGTTCTCATGTTGTGATTAGGCATGTTTGCATTGCATCTGAAATGGGATTGAATGGAGTGCGCTACTACTATGAACTATGTTCAATTGAAATTGATTTATAATTTCATGGTGTAATACAACAACCCCTTTTGTCCTGATAAATCTGCATTTGCATAGATAACTTAATTCACATTTGCATCCCATTAGATTCCATCTCTATTTTGCATTTATTATTGCAACCAAGTACCAACTGATGAGTGCGTATTTTTGCCCTCATTCAATGTTTAATTCTGGGTATTTAATTGAATTTGTGTGCTTAAAGAGTGATTTAATTGACATTTCTGATAATTAGGCTGTTTGAGCTTGTGTGATAAAAATGTGTTAAAAAGTGATTTTTAGTTGCATAAATTATTTCTTGGATATTTTAATGTTTGTTGATGCAACTAAAGTTAAGATTAAGCTCATTCAAGATGGGAAAAATAGATTGATTGAAGTTACAAACCACGTTTAAAATTAGCAAGTTCTGGAAAAATCACTTCTGCATCCCCCAGTTTTTACTTATACACTCCCCTCTTTCTAAATGGGTCTCACCAAAAACCTATTTTGCACCCCCTAATATGTCTATTTACACCCCTCCTACCATTTAAACCCAACTCACTCAGATCATGCCATGTGACAATCCCCACCTTTCAAATTAGGCCAACCATATGCTGACATGTGTCATTATCCTTGCAAACATATATGCACCAATTAGAGAGTGACACCTCATCATCTTCTTCCCATCTCACAAACTTGAAACCCTAACCCAAATCTACAACCCACGACAACCACCATTGAAGCTTCCATCAGGACCATCACTACCACGCCTCTTCATCAACGCATCCACCATTCACGCACCAACAACCATCATCTTCACAAAACAAGTGCAAATCTCCTCGCAAACACCATCTTCATTCACGAACGAAACTGTAACGCCCTTCCACACGAGCTACTGCAGCAGCGTGCCTGCTTTTCAAGCTTCCCTACACTTGTACCACGCCAACGCGAGCCAGAACAGCAACGGAAACACGAGCAACAACGAGCCTCCCTGCACATGTTCGAGCCTTCAATCTGTAGCAGCACCCATCTTCAACCTTCATCTCCAACCATTGACGTCGGAGTCCACCATGGAAGCACCTGCAAGAATCACGAAGCCGCCACACAAACGCAACAGCAGCCAAGTCGTCGGAAAACACGAACCACCGTGACCAGCAGCGGGGAGCAACCTTGTTCCTCCATTGCACCTATAGGAACCCTAATTTGGGAGAGAGAAAAAGTTGCCATGTGTCATCCTGTCATTGCACAGTCAAAGTCAAATCTGGTCAAGCATTCAAAAGTTGGTTAAACAGTCAAATCTGATCAAAGATTGGTCAAATGAGAGGGGTTTAACTACAAATATTGATATTTTTGGATGTCTTTGCAAAATTGGACTACAGGATTGAAAATGGGTTATTTAGAAAATTAACACAAATATTATTTGGTGATAATTTATTTGTCAAATAAATTATCTTTTAATAGTCTAAATTATCATAAATTATTAACCAACTATATTTGTCAAATAGTCTATATCTCTCTAAATATCTTTTAATATTTATCTTTATCTTTATTTTAAAAGATATTTGAGAGGTTTTAGCAACCGAAAAGTCCAGTCCAAGTCTTATATAAAGAGACCAAGGGAGAAGTAGAAAGGACAAGCTCGGGACTTCGGAGTTTTAGAACCCTTAGGGGTGCCTAATTTCATTTCCTTTCTCTCTCTTTTCTTCTCTCTATTCTTCTTCTATTTTTATTTTGCATTCATGGAGTTCTAAACTTCTTGGGTTGATTCCATTGTAATTTCTTAATTGGATTTTGAGGTTAGATCAATTAATTTCTTTGTTCTTTTTATTATTCTTGAGGTTTTCATTCATCTATGTCTTTTATCTTTGAATCACATAAGAAGTAATGATTTTAAATCTATATGCATGTTGGTCATATGAGTCCAAGGGTTTTTAAATTGAATTGAGACTTTACTTTGATTTTATTTAAAACTTTCATATGATTAAATGAGTTTTCACCAATAATTGAGACTTTACTTTGGTTAAAGGTATTTACTCTAACTACAATTAATTGAGACTTTACTTTGATTAATTAAGCTTTTTATTTGGTGAGGAGATAAAAGAATAGACATGATTAGGCATAGTAAATTTGATTGAGACTGTACTTTGGTTGAATTTATTGTGGATAATCTAAAAGTTCTCACTTTTAATTGAGATTGTACTTTGGTTAAAAATGAGAGCCAACAAATTAATATAGACTTTACATTGATTAATTTGTAAATCTACAACAATAATTAATTGAGCAATAATCTTTAGATAACCGATGATGAATCTATTTTGAAAAAGCAATGAAATCAATCTATTTTCGTTACTATTTTTTTATCTCTTTTTATTTTTTATTTCTTTCTTGTTTATCTTAATCCTCCTATATTTTTATTATTTTATTTGATTAACTTTTTTGTATAGTTTTATAAGAACTAATTTGTTAAAAATCAATTTCGTGTTCGTTGGGAGACGACTTTGGGTTAGTTTACTCTTTCTATTTTGTTGACTACTTTCTTAACAATACTGAAGTTGTTATAGCTTAGTAGTATTAATTTGATCGCGTCAACGATAGCGTTATCACCAACCTAGAAAACTTGATTGAGTATGTGGTTGTGATGAGTGAATCCTAAAATTGTTCAAACATGAAATTCGTTCTACATTGTTGATTGGGACTTATGCTACTGAAAGGCACTATTTTTCTATTGTCACATATTGGTTTTAATGGGGCAATTTGGTCCATGCATGGTTCAAACATTTTAGACTTACTCTGATCATGATAAACACATTTTCCATTAGTTTAGTTGTTGTCCCAGATTTTGCATCATGCCAATTCCACACATTGCATCCTGCAAAAATTGATGCATTTGTCATTTTCACTTTGGTTTTGCTGATCCATTCTTCTACTGTCATGGTATAAGATTTCTCTACTGCCATGTTCTTCCGTGTTTATTTTCTCCAAACAACAACAACAATTGTGATATGAAATTTGTACATGCTTCACTCATCTAGATTCATCTTCATTCTAAATAAGTTCATTTCATATTTTCATTAGATTTTACCTTTGCATAGATTTTACTTGCATAATTTCAATCTGATTTTGTATTCACTTATAACACTGCATTGCATAACACTTGGAATTTGTTTTAGGGCTGAATAATATAGATTTTCACGCATACTTGTGCTTACTGCATTAGTATTTTGCTAAAATAGGCTTTGTGCATGCTTAGGAGCCCATTTCCTGTGTGAATAGCATATAAGTCTACATACATATGAGCAATTCAGTTTGGTTATTTTTAATTCTTTGAAGATTTTGGTTTTGGTGTTGTGTAAATTATGTTTTGCATTGCCATATTTTGATTATGATCATGCATGCATCTTTCACTTAGATTCTACATCATTCCACTAGGTTCCAAGCATATTGCATTCTACATTGCATTCATACATATCATAGTTTTGTTTCATTCATGCATATAGATTAGTTTTAATTCAATAAATTCTACATTTTTCTTTATTTTAATTTATTTTCCCCCTTTGCTTTCTTTTTATTTTCTTTTTAACGAGATTAAAATTACTTAAGCTAAACTTAACACACACTATTTCCTTGGATTTGATACCCAGGGTTTCCCTATACTTCATTAGGGGGATTTTGGTTATGTTTTCTCTAAGCGCGACTGAAAAATATGACTTAACAAAGTCTCTTGATGTATAAAAGCACCTTTATTTAAATACTGAATTTCTAATCTCAAATAAAACTTTGCCCTTCAAAGATCCTTTATCTCAAATTCTTTCTTTAAGTAATCAATTGCCTTTGTGAGCTTATTAGGAGTTCCAACAATGTTTATGTCATCTACATAAACAATAATTATGGAAAATTTTTTTTCTAATATTTTCATATAAATACAAGGACAAATATGATAATTTCTATATCTTTCTTTTAACAAGTACTTAATAAGACGGTTATACCACACACATCCTAATTGCTTTAATCAATAAAAGGGTTTGTTCAATTTTATTGAATTACCTTCTTTAGAATTTTCCTTGTTGGGCAAATTAAATCCTTTAGTGATTTTCATATAAATATCTTTCTTAAGAGAACCGTACAAATAGGCTGTAACATCATCCATTAGATGTAAATGCAGACCTTGTTGTGCAACTAGGATAATCAAATATTGCAATGTTGTTGCATCCAATATCTTGTGAAAAAACTTAAGCAACCAATTGTGTTTTGTATCTAAAAATTTCATCATTCTTATTTTGTTTTTGAGCAAAAATCCATATGTACCCAACGGGTGATAGAGGAATATCCTTAGATTCCATACAATAGAACTTCATGGTGAATAGTTACAATTCAAAGGACTTATAGAAATTATGATGTGGTATAATTAGTAATTTTTAATATATTATATAAGAGGGGAAGGGAATAGTTATAGAAAGTGATTTATAAATGGGGATTGCAGAGGTGATTTTATTAATTTAGGTTTCGACTTCTAGGGTGCGTGTTTAGAGTTCTTCTTCTAAACACAACACATTTATTACAATTATTATTATTTTATTTTACTACTATCATTGTTATTATTTCTATTATTATTACTAGCAAAAACACAAGCGTTCTGTTCGTATTTAACGAAAATATTGTTTCTTTTTCGCTAGAAGGAGGGTTTGAACCTCCGACCTTGTGGTTAACAGCCACACGCTCTAACCAACTGAGCTATTCCAGCCTTTAAATATATATAAAGGCTTAAATATACATTCGATCCCTATTTTTGTTGACTTTATTCAATTTGGCCCATATTTTCGTTTTATGTTCAATTAGGTCCTCATTTTCGTCAAATTGTGGTCAATTTGATCCTTTCCACTAACGGTGTTTAAATAGTTAACGTTTTTGAACAGTACATGCCACGTGTCAGCTCCTTGTTTTTTTAATTTTTTAAAATTTTTTAATTTCAAAAAAAAGTGTCCACGTGTCAAGTTACAATTGTGCTACGTGTCAATGCTAGTGCCACGTGTCAGTTTGTAGTTGTATGATTTATTTTTCTTCAATTTAGTCCCGATATTTGTTATTTTTGTTCAATTTAGTCCCTATATTCGTTATTTTTGTTTAATTTAGTCTCAAATTTTGTTAAAATAAAACCATTTAATTTTTAAAATTGACATTATTATTAGTTATTTTTTAAATTTAATTATAATTTATAATATTTATTTATTAATTGAATATAATTCTTAAATTCAATTGTTAAATAGAATATAATTATTTAAATATTATTAAAATATAATTATTAAAATTTTAAAAATATATATTAACATTTGTAAAATTCACATTTAAATTTAAAATATTTAATATTTTTATTTCATTTTAGATATTAAAATCAAAAATATTTTATATGTAAATGTTATTTTTCTAAAATATTTTGAATATTTAAAATATTTTTATATATCAATTTTAAAAATATTTTAGAATATAAATATTAGAAAAAAAAATTAATAATTATATTCTTATAATATTTTAAATAATTATATTCTATTTAGAAATTAAATATAAGAATTTATTCAATTTATAATTAAATTTAATAATTTATAATTGAATTTAAAAAATAATGAATTCAAAGGTCAATTTTAGAAAAGATATTAATATAATTTGTATAAAAGATACTAAATTTCGTGTCAATTTGAAAGGGACAAAATTGATTTATTTGAACAAAAATTGAGACTAAATTGAACAAAAGTAACGAATATAGGGACTAAATTGAACAAAACAAATAATAATACCACAAATTGACATGTGGCACAACTGTGACTTGACACGTGGACCATTTTTTTGAAATTAAAAAAATTTTAAAAAAAATTTTAAAAAATAAAAAAAACCAGGAGCTGACATGTGGCATGTACTGTTCAAAAACGTTAAATATTTAAACACGTTAGTGAAAAAGACCAAATTGATCACAATTTGACGAAAATGAGGACCTAATTGAACATAAAACGAAAATAGGGACTAAATTGAATAAAATCAACAAAAATAGGGACCAAATATATATTTAAGCCTATATATAAAAGAGGTTTTTAAAGTAAAGGTTTAAGAGAAAGAAGATTTTAGAATAACGGTTAAAAGTAAATTATTTATAAAATAATTAATTTTTAAAATAATAAAGGGTAAAACTGGAATAATGAATTGTGGTTACAAAGAGAAGTATCCTCTTTATATATTGTTATAGATTAATTTTATTTTATTTTAATATTATTATTATTATTATTATTTCTATCATTATTATTATTATATATTATTTTTTTTAATCTTATTTTATTATTATTAGTATTATAATAATAATTATTGTTATTTATATTATAATAATAATAATTATTATTATTATTATTTTTATTTTTATTTTTATTGTTATTACTATTTGTATTATTATTATTATTTTATGTTACTATTATTATTATTATTTTTATTTTTATTCTTATTATTACTATTATTATTATTATTACTATTATGATTATTATTATATTATTTTATTATTATTATTATTATTATTATTATTATTTATCATTGTTTTATTTTATTTATGATTTTATTCTTATTGTTTCATTATTAGTGCTTTATTTAATTATTATTATTATTATTTTATTTTTATTATTTCATTTTATTATTATTATTATTATTATCATTATTATTGTTGTTGTAATTTTTATTATTATCATTATTACTATTTTATTGCCCATGCGATATTTTGGGACAATGGTTATGTGTTCTTTCTAGTTTGTATATTGTTTGGTTGTCCACGATTGTGTGTTGGGTATAACACTTTTGTTTTGATGGTTTTATATGAATTTAGAAAGGATATATGTGTGCTTCTAATTGAATGATGAATATGAACTATGATGTTGTAAATTTGAGTATATGAAGTATATGAATGCGTATTTTGGTTCCTGGATGTTTGAGAATTGAATTGTTGGATGCTAGGAATTGAGTTAGAGTACCTAAAACAAGTAGTGTCACATTACTGGTGTAGCTCCTAACGGTGCAGAGTGAACCGCCAGACAATAACCAGAAATAGGGAAGCTTTGTATGTCGTGATGCCCGGTAGTGTTATGGAACCGCCAAGCGGTCTACACTTCAATTTCGCCTGGTGGCGCTTAAGTTACGTCAGGCGATGGTGTAGTGGTAGGGTGTGTTTGTGATATGTTTTGCAAGGCTTGTTGTGTTGGTCCTAGTTTGGGATATGCTTGATATTGTCATGGGTGGGTAGGTTCATGATTGGTGATTAGCACATGATAATATGAGCGGGGAGATTCATATTATGATGCTCTCATGTGATGATATGAGCAGCGAGGTTCGTATGTTTCGTGCTCATACTTGAGGGTTGTTGCGAGCGGGGAGGTTCGTAGCTATTGGATCACGTGTGTTGGACTACGGGCGGGGAGGTCCATAAAGTTGGACTACAAGCGGGGAGGTTCGTAGAGTTGGACCATGAGCGGGCAGGTTTGTGGAAGCATTGGAATCCCTAAGACTAGCTTGAGTGTGTATCTTGTATAGGGCAGTGTGTTTTTTTTTTAATTCCATTTTAATGTGTTGCGATGTGGACTGGAACTAGGAGGTGCTTGACTGTGTCATGAGCGGGTAGGTTCAAGGCTGGTGGTGAACACGTGATAATATGAGTAGGGAGGTTCATATTATGATGCTCTCGCTCGTGTGAGGATACGAGTGGGGAGGTTCGTATGTTTCGTGCTCACACTTGAGGGTTGTTTTGCGAGCAGGGAGGTTTGTAGCTTTTGGATCACATGTGTTGGACTACGGGCAAGGAGGTCGGTAGAGTTGAACTACGAGCAGGCAAAATCATAGAGGTATAACCCCAAGCGGGCATATTCGAGGAAGCATATATATCCTGAGTCCATGGTCATGAAATTGTGGGTTGGAAACCTTAAGGCAATAAGGTTTCTTGGTTAAGGATTGACTGAAATAAAGTAATTTGGGGTGAACTTTTATGTATTAAATTATACATTTATATTGTTACATGAGCTTACCCTTTCTGTGTGTGTTTGGCGATGATCGTGTAATTCGTTACACGGGAGCAAATGTTGTTTCAGGTGGAGCTGGTGACGCTTAAAGCCGAAGAGGGGTTAGCATGGGAAGTTTTATAGACTATATTTGACTATTTTGTAAACATTTAGTTAATTATTTTTGAACTATGTTAACATGGAGTTTACTTTATGGTTTTGAATTTCGAGACATTTTAGTAAGGTTTTAATTTTCCTGCATTTTGGAAAATAACTTTGAATAATAATGATATATTTAATATTATTTTACTTTATTTTATTTAAATTAGTAATATTTGGGTGGGATGTTACAATTATTTTGGTTACTAATCTAGTTGCTAGTTGGTCTTAAAACAAATTATTGAATGAATGATCTATTTTCTGTTTTGAGTCTTATATACAACCACTAAAACATTGATTTGAATGTTTAATCCTGATCCCAAGTTAGGAATAGAAAAAGAATTTAAGTTTGCCTACACTACTTAAGAAATAATTATAGCAGAGTAATGGGCGAACCTCTTTCCTCAATTTCTTCTCATTCTTTTGTACTCACTTTCTCACCCTTATCTTTTAAGGTATCTTACCATTGAAGGTTTGTAAGATACGAAATAGAAATTGCTAATCATAGGTTGTCTTTCATGTTCGACTTAAGTAGTAATAGGTGTATTACTTAAGTCCCATGTTCTCTTAGTACCACAAAAGTAACACAGTCATTGGGTGTATGACTATTGTTACAGTAGTAGGAGAGGCTTGAAGGAAACTTTTGTGATAGGAGTTGAACAGTTTATCCAGACTGCTCGACAATATAAGTATTATGCTCTTGATGGGGGATTAGATGTCCCTGCATCAAGTGCGAATGTACTCATATTTTGGAAGACGGAAGTTAAAGTTCATCTATACAAGAAAGGATTCATGTCAGATTACTGGATTTGGACATTTCACGGTGAAGAAGTTCCTTAGGGTGAACATGAAAGACGTTTCCTCGGGTGAACATGAAAGACGTTTCCCTAGTTCAAGCACAGTTGATCATACCTCTGAGATGAATCAAGCTATGTATATGCAAGACATGTTGAATAATGCTCTTGACCAACATGCTTCATTTGAACAAGAAAACCAGGGTCATTTAGAAGAGTCTCCAAATGAATTTACTCAGAGGTTTTACAATTTATTAGCATAGGCAAATGAACCTGTATTTGAAGTGCTAATAGAGTCAAAATTGTATGTATGCATTAGACTTTTGTCCTTCAAATACAACTAGAATGTTCCCAACTAAGCATTGGACAACATTACAAAACTCATTTTAGATCTAACAACACCAATGATGATGATGATTAATTTTTAATATGTGTACTTTGTATGTGTCATCGTTGTTGTGTAGTTGTAATTTGACCTTTTAATTTTTAATACTTGTACTTGTAATTTGACATCAGTATTTGTTCTTGACATTCATCATTTATTTTTTCTAATAGTATTCATTGAAAATAGTTTACAATGTCATATGATGGTCCTCCTAATCTTGGTAAGGGGAAAGAGATAGCAAAACCTAAAGCAAAAAGGGCACTAAAAGTTCCTCCTACAAGACCATCCACATCCACTCCACCCACTGTTGCTGACACACATAGTGCACCCTTACAGTCCATGTCCCCATCCGTTGCACCCATGCTATTACCATCCCCATCCATTCCTATTGTAGAGGCCACACCATCTCCTGTTATGGACCCACACCACCTCCTGTTATGGTACCCACACCACCTCCTGTTATGGTACCCACACCATGCCCTCCTTTGGTACCCACACCACCTTCTATTATTGCAGCCACACCACCTCCTATGATGGTGCCTATGCCACCCCCTATTGTGGTACCACAACCTTCTTCCTCATCCTCTACTGTTGCTGCTATACCTTCTCCATCATCAATCCTTTCACCTAATATTCCTGCCTCTTTAAATCCCACTAATGCAGATGCTACTGTTGTTGACCCTCCTTTCCATGAATGACCGATGATTGAACCTTATGGGAAAGGGTAATAATAACTTCTCCCATCTTAAAAACTAATTTTTTTAACATGACTTGTTTTACCTTGCCCTTTTGTGCATGAATTTTCTTCAATCCATGTGCAAGTTTTATCCTTCTAGAGTTTCTTCCCATGCCACTGTAAGGTCTGCTAAGCAACAATATCTAACTGCTTGGCCATCATGGGGAGCAGTACCTACCCAAGATAAAGATAATTTTGCCAACATTTTAAGGTAAAAACATCATCAACCTTATTCTCTTTCAATAACTATGTATGTTAAGAGTGCAATGCAATTGATGATTTATACTTGATTCATTGTCGTAGAGGAAGGTTCAATAGAGACTTGAGCATTAAACTCTAGAGCTTCATATAGGCTCTCTAAGATGTTTAGAAAGGCCAGAAGTGCAGGACAACGCCCTTACTGGCTTGGGGATGATGTGTGGAATCAATTGCTGGCACATTGGAATTCTCCATCCTACCGTAATAAATGTGTTACAGCCAAAAGGATTAAAGCTTCCCCCAAGGGTGGGAGCCTACATGCAATTTCATTACCACTCATCAGATGCAATTTGTATGGTAAAAACATTCTCTCTTAAGTAATTCATAACTTAGAATATTAAAAATATTTGCTTAAAAAGTAACACCATATTTTGTTTTGCAGGCACATAAGCTTGGACGACATGTGCACATTGATGAGGTATTTAAACAAACCTATCTGTGTGAGGGATCTAACGTGTATGTTGATGAAAGATCTCGGAGGACCCATGTACGCAAAAAAATTCATTTGTTTCTCATGAAAGTATAATCTTGAACCTATTTCACTAATACCTTCTTGTTTACTTAACAGGAAGAATTTTAAAATAAACTTTCACAGGTCAGATCTGAGCAAGGCTCTTGTGTTGGTCCATCAGATCCTAATGACGATCCTACCATGGAAGACATGATTAGGACTTAGTGTTGGGTTGAGGTTGTTGGTGAAAAGAATAAAGGAAGAGTATATGGGGTAGGCCAACTTGTTGCAAACACAGGTGCAAACGGTAGCCTCAGGCACCAACCATCTTCCTCCACTTCTAGTGTTAAGGACGTTATGTACCTCAGGCAAAGACTAAAAGCTCGTGACCATGCTTGTGAGGAATTAAAAGGCTAGTCACAGAACTTACACAATCTAGTCTTAACATTGCTGCCTCCTGATCACCACGCCCTTTAGCAACCTCAATCCAACCTAACACCATCCAATAGCAGCTCGCACCAGTCCATCCTACAATAGTCTAGTCCGTACTAGTCCATCCCGCACCATTCCAGCCCATCATAGTCCAGCATGCAATAGTCCAACCTAATCCAGAAGACTTTGATTCTGATGACTACTTAGACTATTAGGACCATGTATCAAAATTATTGAGGACTACTTTTTAGTTTGATTGAGTAAGTAATATTTGATACTTTCACTTTATGTTTAAATACATATACATATTATGTTTAATTAATATTGTGATGTTTACGTTTAATGTTGGAGTTGAATTAGATATATATATATATATATATATATATATATATATATATATATATATATATATATATATATATATATGTGTGTGTGTGTGTGTGTGTTTAGAATTGATAAAATTTTATAACTGGCAGGTATGTTTCTGAATAACTATGATTTGCAGTCTGGTTTGTTGTGTGTGGTTAGCAAACCAAATCAAAGCAGACTTTGCAGTTTAAACAATATATACCAACGACTTTACCGATGGAGGTGTCCGTCAAAAATTGGTGTAATCACAAGAACGATGGAACCAACATCCGTCGGTAATTACCAATGAATGATGGATCCATTGTTAATTTTTGCAGACGAGCTTGTTACCGACAAATTTTTGGCTGTCAAAAATTCGTCGAAAATTACCATTTACCGACAGATATCAACCTTTACCGACGGATATTACCGTCAAAAAAACATGATTTTCTTGTACTGAATTCACGTTAGTCGTAGGATGTCTTATGGTAGTGGAAATATTTGAACTATGTGTGTCTTGAGACATTGTTCTTAGCGCACTTCTCAATTTCATACACCATTCGATTTGGAACTAACCCTCTTGTGATACACAAGCGGTCTCACCAGTTGTGCAATTTGTTTCTTGAGGGTGTAGTTTTGGTCAATGTCTTAATTTTTTTTAGAACTAAATTTAGTCAATGTGAGTTCTTTTATCATAGGGCTAGCAAACACTTGTTTTTCAATTTAATCAAGGTGTCTCACATTAAAGTATCGACGAGAAAAATCAATTTGATGTAAAAGTCACTTATTTAATGAACTAATCTCAACCACACACTTAATGAATTCAATGTCCTTTTTACTTGTACTACAATAAAAGTTTCATTCATAACAAAATTTGTATTTTTGTTTCCTTTTTATTCAGTAATACTGGAGATGGGAACATAATAACAATGAATGAAGTGTAATGTAAAAATGGTAAAATTTCAAACTACAGCACGTGGATATATGATGACTGCTCAAAATGCAATGGAATCAATAAGAGTGGTGATCCAAATTGCAACAAGAAACACAATATTAGTCATTTGTCTATTCGCGACATTTCTCAAAATTTAAGTATTGTTCCACAATTTGTTACCATTGTATAAAATATATATATATATATATATATATATATATATATATATATATATATATATATATTTGTATTTTCTAGTCCTCTCTAAATAGTTACAAGATTTGATATATTTATATTTCCTTCATTGATGTTTTAACACGGGTAAATAACCTATTTGGATTGCGTATTGTATTAAATGGTCGAATTCTAATGAGTTACAAACACTTCTAACGAGTTATTAACTCGTCTTATGGTGTTCTGCACTTACACTATTCTTGTAAAATATTATACGCTATGACTCTTGTTTCATGTTTTTCTTATAAGGCTTGACTTTTGATCGATTGAACGATATAAAAATCAACCTTTAATTGATTTGGCGACACATTTCACTAACTTTTATTCTTACAATGACTCTCGATCTTTAAAGGAAAATGATATTTTAACCTACTTTTTGACCCACTTTTAACCCACTACTCTCATCACCCTCAGATCATCTATTTTAAGTTTTTGGAGTGATGTGATGTGATGATCTAAGGGTGATAAGAGTGATGGATTAAAAGTGGGTCAAAAAATGTGGATGAAAGTATCATTATCCATCTTTAAAATAGCTACTTTCAACTTTTTGGCTAACATTGACATTTTCCATTTATTTCTTAAACCTTGTATTATACTCAACCTCCTACTTGTTCATGTAGAAAATCAATATGGAATTGAGGATTCATGTTGAAAAAATAACTAGCAATATATTTGACGATTATATTGAAACAAACAAATGATATTTCGACTTTAATTCAACCAAGATCATAATATAATTTAGCCTTTAACGAAGGTAGCACTACAAAAACAATATTATTTAATGGAGGTTAATTTGTGGAGGTTATAAAAACCCTCCACAAATTAACATTATTTAAAATAATTATGTTGGATTGTCCAAATACTGAAATTAGTGGAGGTTTTAACAGTTTCTCAAAGAGGTTTGTAACCTCCATAAATTATTTTACACTTTTGATTCCCCTCCATTTTTTCAGCCTTTCCCTCCAATGTTTTACAATCACTTTGCTCACTAAACATTTCCCTCAAATTTCCAAACCCGAGATTCTTATTTTCACTTTGGTTTTGAAAACTCTTTCATCAAATTGGATTCATCGTACCGATGTTCATCTCTGTCATCTTCGTGCTTGCTCGTCAGCCGGTGCTCATCGATCAATGCTCCTCGGTAGATGTTCAATCAGTCTCGCATTTCATTTGCATATCGTAAGTCAAACAAAGATTTTGATTTAGGGTTTTCATCCTTTGATTTAGGGTGCGTTTTTTATTTAGGATTTTCATCCACCGATAGGTTTCATCATGTGAGTAATCCTCATGAGGCACTCCTCTCTCTCAACCCACTCTGGTCTCTCCCTGATTCTTTGCAATCAATGTTATTTGCTTAATTTCTGCCACGTCTTTCTGTGCTATCTGATGTTGTTCATACTTTTTATTGATCTATTTTGCATTGCAGGTTGGACAATTGAGAGAGGTATCAAACAAGGTTCACAATGCAGAGTTAAAATTGTTTTTGGAAGTAGAGCTTGGGCTGGTAATATTTGTATTTATGGAAGTTGTATTCCACTTTGATTGCATAAACATGAATATTCAAATTCTGTCATTCTAACAAACTGCATCAATATTTAGGATTTACGTCCTATTGCACCACCTGACAAGACAAAGGATGATATATTACTTTTCTTCAAGTTATATGATCCTAAGATAGAAGTTGAAGTTTTTTCTGTAATTCAAAACAATAGTTCTGATTCTGAATTCAAAGACATGATAATTGCTGCTTAACTGCATCACATTTGAGAAAAATGTCTGATTTCCCAGAAGCATTTTTTTTAACTCCTTTTGTTGCTGGATTTTTCTTCTAGAGTCATCATGTTCGTTTTCACTAACATTAGGCTTCAGAAGTCGAAGTGTGATATCATGATGACTTCTGACTTTAATTTAATTTAATTTTCAATAATTGCTTTTGAAATTTCTTGCATGTTTTCTTTTCGGGTCTGCTAAGCTAACGAATGATAATAAGACAATGCTTAAGTAGTATTTAATACTTTTAATATAGTGTTTGTGCTTTTAATTTAATAAATGCTTAAGTATTTAATACTTCTTGCCTTAAAAACAGCTTGTACGTTGAATAGAGATAGAGAGGGGACAAAAAGGCAAAAGTTGTCAGTTGGAATGTGGACCTTTCAACAAATTTTAATTCAACATAATTTAATGGGTTGTGTTTTAGTTATTAGGATAAAAATAAATATTTTATTTTCCTTATATTGTTTGCACTCAAACACAATTTAGACATGCTTTTACTTTTACCTTGACAATATGCAATTTTTAATTTACCTAGGAGAAAGAAGCATATAAAAATGGAGAAACACTACCTTCGGAAGATTCCTCTGTGCAAAGTACCTATGCTCCTGTAGATGGAGAACAACTAAATGAATTTAGTGATGCAAATAAGGATCAAAATGATGTGCAGGTAATGTTTGGCTTGGTGAATTTCCATTATAAGTTTGATTAGATACAAATATGTTGGCAAAGGTTGTTCAGTATACACACACATGCACTCTCTTCTCATTGTTTATTATCTTATTGTTGAAGACTTCTATAAAACCTATTACTCACGGACATAATGTACTCAAGAATTTATCTTATGCAATTGATTTCATTTCTTATTTACTTATACCGTGTAAAGATTTTTTTTAGGCTGCAATAAAATGTTTTTAATAAGTCTGCGTCACCACCATTTGTCAGAACTAAATCCTTAAAATGATACCTAGTTTTGCCACTCTGATTCCATCAATTTTGTATGCTGCTATAATCTCCTTAATAAATATTATAACTATTCTTTCATGGATTCAATATCAGTTTGAGTACTCAAAAAGAGAAAAGATGAAAATAAAATTGTCATTTGAAGTTAGGAACATTATGTGATACTTTTATTATCTCTCATTCTGTGGCCTTATGGTTAGAACAGAGTTTGGATAGCGATGAAGTTGCTAGTGGATCACCTCTGCCAAGTGTGAAGGTGATTACTCTGTATCAAGTATTTCCTCCTTTAGAAGAGCCATTATCTTTTCTTTTTTGTTTTTAATTTTTCCATGTTTCTGTTATTTATGTGTTTTTACAGCCTCAAAAATTGGATGAAGCAATAAAAATTCCTATGGAAACAATCGAAATTTTAAGGAACCAAGTTTTTGGCTTCGATACCTTTTTTGTAATAAGCCAAGATCCTTATGAGGTGTGAGCCTATCTTTCCTATAATGTATTTTTCCTAACATGAAGAGGTCTTGTATGAAGATTGGGTCCTTCTTTTCTGCCAGGGTGGAGTGTTGTTCAAAGGGAACTTGCGAGGGCAAGCTACTAAAAGTTATGATAAAATTTCTAAGAGATTGAAAGTGTGTAGTATTTTCTGTTTCTCTGCTTAAGTGATTTTGTGAGCGATTCTAGTCTAAATCAGTGTCTGAACTTTATTTATGCATGGTTATTATTGTAGGATAATTTTGGAGACGAGTACAAGCTTTTTCTTTTAGTAAATCCAGAGGATGACAAGCCCGTGGCTGTTGTAGTTCCAAGAACAACCTTACAACCAGAGACAACTGGTACTTGTTTTAGCTTTTGCAACATTGTGGATCAAAAATTATTTTTTGTAAAGCTCATCATTTGTAATTCTGGTGTTACTTATAATGGCAGCCGTACTTGAGTGGTTTGCTGTTGGAGCTTTTGGACTGGTTACGGTTTTTACCTTACTTAGGCTGATATGTCTTAGGCAAGAGTGTTCTGTCACACAAAACTGTTTCATGTGTTTTATTTACTATACTGATACAGTCGTGTATACTCCTTCGCTTGAGTAATAAGTTCAAAAGTATTACAATTACATTG
>Ga0214544_1001273_pt1:0-15000 | contig 51573 bp, 20 predicted proteins | sample CNSS3metaG_FD_160074 | JGI IMG/M metagenome (GOLD analysis project Ga0214544, IMG submission 160074) | Root nodule microbial communities from cowpea collected in UCLA plant growth center, Los Angeles, California, USA - CNSS3 | ecosystem: Host-associated > Plants > Roots > Nodule | place...
TTTTATATTTATTTTTTTTTTTTTTTTTCTCCTTTTTTCTTAAGTATTTTTCTTTGCCAAATAACTTCGTCTCCACCTCTATTTTTCTTAAATCTTCTCATTCCACTGTTTCAAATTTATCCTCTAATCCAAAGACAACCTAACTTAACAAAAATAATTAATATTAAGATTCAAGTTGATTGAATAATCAATAAATCATAAAAAGGGAATTGAAAGTTACTAAATTTATTGGGACTTAAAACATAATTATGTTTTTTTTTAATTAATAATAATAATTAATTAATTACTTTGTAAATATATAAATATACAAAACAAAATTAAAAGAAATCAAGACTTATTAACCTACCTTTCAAATAATTATGAAGGTTAATTAGTCGAATCTACTTTCATTTAGATATGTCAGTTTGATATCCGTTTTAAAAAATATGTCAATTGAATCTTAATTTTTGAGAAAATGTCTCAATTAGATCATTTACAGCAAAAACATTATTAACACCCTTAACGATATTAATATTTAAAATTACTTACAAAATTAAGTATTGATACAAAATTGAAATGTATACAAAATTGATACATTTGTGTAAAAGTGAAAAAGTGAGTATCATTCAGCTTATTAATCCTAATTATGAATCAAGATTTTCACTGTACACACCCACTAGCACCGTCTTCTCTCCATTTTCTCTTTCCCGCCCTCAGAAAAATTGACCTTGTGCCACCTTTCAAATTCCCCTTCATTTTCCCACTATTTTTTTTTTCTCGGAAAAAAAGCGTGGCTAGAAAACATCGGAGAGAAAGAACCGTTCCTTCAGTCCAGTTCAATTCAACTACCCACCGCACACGATGGTGGACGGCGGCGAATTCGCCGGCACCATTTGCTCGATCTGTTACGACCCTCTCAACCCCATTACCGAGGACCTCCAATCGGTCTCCATCTGCGGCCACGTCTTTCACGAGCTTTGGTAAGGCGCTTCTACCCTCTTGCGTTTTTCCTCCGCTGGTCGACACAAACGCCGTTGAAGTTCCGTTCTCTTCATTTTGATTTGGGTGTGTTTGTTTGCAGTCTGCAGCAATGGTTCGAGTACTCTTCAAAAGGGAAGAAACACACTTGCCCCATTTGCAAGCAGAGTTGCAGGGCCAGCGACGCATGCAGGCTTTATTTTCAGTCGGTGGGGGACGCGAGCGATGGTGGGAAGCTTCTGCAGAGCTTTGAATCTGAGGAAAATGTTGGCGTTCTGCGTAGGGAAGTGAATAGATTGGAGGTGAAAGTTTCGGGGCTTACTTCTGAGCTGGAACGGCAAACAAAGGAATTGGAAGGAGTTAAGGAGGAGGTATTTTTATTTCATTATTTTGTGTCTTGTTATGTTATTTATTTTGTTTTATATATGGTTGTGTTTAGTAGGAGACTAAGAAGGACATTGGCGGATATTGTGATGAATAATATTTGTAAAATCTGTTCTTTAATTGAAGTTAATGATGTTGTGTTTCATGTACCGGACCTCACGCAGCGAGATAAGGCTTTTGTTGCAACTGTTGTTGGTTGTGTTCATATTAATTTGTGGGGTAAATGAGTGCATTAGGCTGAGGTGTGAGAGACACTTGATGTTCAGAATGGAGATATGAGCATAGGAAGACCAAGAAAGTCATTGGAGGAAGTTGTTAGGAGAAATCTTGGATAATATTCTCAAGATTTTAGTCTTTCTTTGGATTCAGTGATATCTTACGATCCATTTACCTATGGTCACTTAGTATAATAATAGGATAAGGCTTTTATTGCTGTTGTTATTGATTGTATTTAGCTTAGTTTCTGGTGTAAATGGGATTGGTTTGAGTGTGTGTATGGTGGCACTACTAGTTGTTTAGAACTGTTAATGGAATGCTAAATTGATGACTGGTTTGTTGTTGATGATTACGGGTTGGAAAGGGTGTTGGCTTTTGTTTCTTTTAGTCATTAATTGGTTAAAATTAAGTCACAAGAAGAATGAGGTTTTGTTTTGAAATGAATTGTTCTTTGTAATGTTCTCTGTAGAAGTTATGTTTTACAATAGCTCAATGAATATCCGCGCATGTGTTTATATTTCTGATGATCGGATAAATAGAAAGAAACTCGAGATTCCTGCATTTTATGTGACGTGCTACTTTGAGCTGTAAAAATTAAAAAAACCTCATGTTGTTGATAGGCATTCTGACAGAGGAATGAGTGGTTTAGTAGAGTAAAGGAATTTAATCTTGCTCTCATGTATTACTCTTACTGGAATTTTTTGAAAGAAGTTTTGTCAAGCTATTGATTTCTTATGCTTCTTCCTTCAGCTTTGTATTTGTAAGGAGCAGGCAAAGATAGAAACAGCATTAAAGAGTGAGGCACTAAATCAAAAAGCGTCCATACAATTCCAGTTTCATATGAAATCAGAGGCGAGTTACTCTGTAGCTTTTTGTTTTATTTGTGACAATTTATCCATTTACAAGTTGAATTAACTTGTGGAGATTTATATTGATATAGGAACTTGAGAAGTCAACTTTGGAGTCTTTTAGATTAAAAGAAAAGAATATGGCTTTGGCTAAAGAACTTGCAGCATTAAAATTGTGAGTGGAGCTTCGTTTTGGTTGAGTAACCATATTTTGTTTATGATACAGTATTTATTTATCATTTTACTTCTTGCTAAGTTGGTTTATGCCTGCACCGTAGAGTGTCTGATCTGGACCTTGATGAAGAGGAGGTTTTGAAGCTTGCCACTTTCGGTAATGGGGCCAACAGTAAAGACACTATAGATACATTGAAAAGATCTCTGGTCATGCGAAACAGGTTTATCCCCCTAACCTTATTTTGCCGAATAAGCTAGGTTGTAAAAGTTTCCCAGTTTTGAACTTCCTGAAATTTGAAGCCGTCAATTTAATATTTCTTCTTTTGGTTGAGATACTATTCTCTGTATTGTAGGCACAATATACATGTTTTGCCCTTGAAATTGTGCCTGGTTGACTAAAGCTCTTATGCTTTTGCCTGGAATGTAAATTGAAATTGCACTATTCTGACAGGACTTACAAAGAATTGATGGCCAAGTGCAATGTTCTTGGAAGAGGTGAGGCTCGTTATAGCAAAAAGCTTGAGAAGGCCAAAGAAAAGATCACTAAACTGAAGGTATGCACATGATGAGCTTGTTAGTGCTAATCTCAGAAGTAGCAAGTTTTAAATGAATATTAACTGTTGGAATTTTCTGGGCATTTTTAGGCAAGGGTACAAGAACTGGAGACATTAGCTGAAGCAAAAGAGAATGAATATCTGATGTCTCTGAAACTTTCAAAGAGAACGAAGAGTTCAAAGAATCTTGAGAATAGTTACACTGATTCTGATGCATTGACAGCTTGCAAATCTTCAGTAGAAAAACCAAACAAACAAATTTCAACACCCAAATCTGGAATAAACCTGGCTGCAAACGACAACTCTAAATCTCTTGAATCTTCGAAGATCGAGAACTCCAATGCTACTACAAATAAGACTGTGAATGTTAGTAATGGAACTTCTGATAAAAAGAGAGACTATGTCACAATTGATGAAGATGACTTAGAAGGCACCAAAGCTTTGCAAGGATGTTCAAAACACAGCCACAAAGACCAAGACATGGATGATATTGCTTTTAGCAAGCCTTCTCTAGCGAAGCCAGAGACCACGTCGGCCACAAAGACCGAAACATTATTGCAAAGAAAATGTACTTTCGCCGAGTCTCCCAGAGTTGATATTGACATTGGCATGACTAACAATTCAGCTGGTCCTGTGGATGAAGAAGTAACTTTGCAAACCACCACCAACCAACCTGTGGTGAACATTAGAAAGGAGTCTCCATTTACAGTTTCAAATTCAGGTATAGTGCTATGAGTTTTGAAGATATTCATTTTAATAAAAAAACAAGAAACGGTTGATTATTTACTCAGCAAAACTTAAATGCTGGCTTATGCTTCATTCTCCATCATAACTTCCAGATAATATTTGCTTTTCTGGTGGATTGCTTGGTCCTGATGGAACTCATCGGTTTTTGGGAAAATGGTGCAAGCGTGGACAGAACAGTGAATCATCATCTGCAAAAAGATCAAGCAATGGGGATTTAATAGCTGTCGGGGCAGACGGTAGAGGTGGCAGAATAAAAGTTCTAAGGACTCCTACCCAAATCCTCTCGGTGAGTTCTTTAATGTTTACATTTGGTCAAATGTATTTGAGCTATAAATGTTTTCAATCATAATTGATTCATTTGAAAGTAGCAGTACTATCTTCCAGCAATAAACTTGTTATCTTTCAAAAGTTTCTATAACCATCAAATAGGTGACTTTATTTGCTAATAGATTTTCGACAGCTTAGTTTGTTTGGTTGAGCTTATATTGGAGAAACAATTGCAAAATAAACGTTCATTTCTTCCAAAATAAGCATTTTCAAACATTTCTTCCAAAATAAACATTTTCAAACATGCACTTATTAAGAGTAGCAACTCACTTGAGTATTATATCATTCTGATGTTGCATAAAGCTGTAAGCTGACTCTAGAAGTTTGTGTTGCAGGGTGGTAAGGAAAACTCAACAAGTTCGAAAAGATTAAAGCTTGGAGCTAAAACAAGTAGTTTACATTCCCAGGGGTGTCTGCAGATAGAACACTTTTTTGGGAGAGTCACTCAGTAATATATTGGTCTGTTCTTGTTGCAAATAGTAAAGTAATTCATCCTTTGTTACAGAAGGGAAGGATGGAAGATTCAAGAAATTAATTTTTGGGAGTGCTTTTCATCACTTTGAATAATGAGCTTTGGAAATTTTGGCTAAGGGTGTACCAAAATCTAGCTATTGATTCCTTGGCTTCAGTATCTAATCAAATGGTGAAATTGTTCTTTTAGGTTCTATCTTTAACCAAATTCTGCCCCTTTTGAAACAATGCAAATTTAATGAGCTTAGATATGGTTAAAGAAAATATGTTTATATTGAAGTTTGAAGATAGGTTAACTTTCACGGATTCTTGAAGATCATTGTTTTTGGATTCATTTTTTTACCTCATAGTTATAGTCTCGTCAGACTACCCATTTTGTAGCAACAATGATGTTTGTAGATTAGTAGAAGGTAGATGCGTAAGGGCCTTTTTCTTCCTGCACCGCTAAAATTTCTTTACTCACCCTCTAATTTTAAAAATGATTATTCTACTGTTAGTAAAAGTGATTATTGGATTTTCTCTTTGACTTTTTTTAAATACGATTTATAGAGTGAAATTTTTGAAATAAGGTTTTTAATATATATATATATAATATCTTTTAAAACGAGTTCCTTGGAATTAATTTTTTGAACATATGGAATATTGTGTAGAACTTTTCGTTGTTTTTGTTACACGTTGTCTTCAACAATACTTTTTTTTCTTTCTTTGTAGTGGTAGCGAAAAAGGTACTGTAGTTTTCTTTATTTTGTTATTGTGAAGTGTATTTGGTAATGAAAGGGGTGCAGAAAGAAAAAATCAATCGAACAATTGCTTATAGAACTATCAATTTTTATTTAGTAGATCAATTGTATTTTATTAAGTTGTGTAAAGCGGAGATAATAAAGTTTGACTTTACTCTTTCAATGCATAAATTAAGTATATGCCTAAATAAATCTTTATTATATGTTCAAACTTACTTTGAAGTCTTAATAATAAATTAAATACACAAATACAGAGGATAAATGATAAAAACAATATGCTAGACCATCTTGTAGAACAAGTAAAATAAAAGAGCTATGACAGAAATAAAAAATCTATAGAAAAGTTTTTTTTTTCCTTTGTTGTTGTTGAAAGTACTTACTAAAGAACATGTTCAAAGAGGGAGTGTAGCTTTTTCAATACTTTCTGTTAGTTAAGGGCTTTAGGAAATGTTGACTTCTTCTCTCATTACTTTGATCGCGGCTTTCTTCTTGCACCTCCAATTTTGTTTCAAATATCAAAAATAGCCTTTGACTATTTGAGTAAAGCTATACAAATTGTATCCCAAAATTTCTTCCGGTATATATATATATATATTTCAAAGGTTAACTTCTGGTATATACTTTTTTTTACATTCGGAAGTCCAAATTCTTCATCAAATGTAATCTGGGAGTGCGATCTGTGTTACTGTAATTAAATGGTCAAATAATAATTCAGAATTTTTTTGGAGGTATAGAAGAAATCTTAGAGGTGCAGGAAGAAATCCCCTTATCTGCTGATGTTGTAATTTTGAACCTCTATCCACAAAATAGAAAATCAAGAAAGAGTTCACCCACCCATATCTGAACAATGTCATTTGCAAAAAAATAAAAATAAAATAATAAAAGTATTTTGCATTATTAATATATTCTAATTTAACTCTAAAATAAATTGAAAACGGGAATATTTAATAAAATAATTATTTGACATTATAGAAGTAAAGAGGATATGAAGATAAAACAAAAGAATGTTTTCCTCTTCCTTAGTTGGTGAAAAAAGCGTAGAAGCCCAATGCTACTAATTTATTTCTTTTTCTTTATTTTAAGTTATAGCATTCATTTTATATTGAGTTATATTGAGAGTAGAATTCAGCAAATATATGCAATCTTGGAAAGAAAATAAGATGAATTGATTGTTCTGAATTTTTTTGCCCTCTATCTTTGCTATACATTTTATTCTTTTTCTCACTACAATATTATTTCATTTTCATTAAGACGATTTGATGGTCATCATATTTGCGTCATTAATATGACGACGCAATAAAAAAAAAGTTGTTGCATGATAATTTGAACAGAGTACTGGTTATTCGCATTTGGGGGCACGGAGTTCTGTGATTGCTTCAGCTTCATAGGCTGCGACAGGGACATGCAGAAAAGGTTATAACTTTTCCTCGTAAACAAAATACAAAGGTTGTCACGAACATGCTAAGTGACACATGCTTGCACCATATCCTCATGTTCTCAAACCACAACGCAAGTGGTCTAGTCTTTTACCTGCAAAGATTTGCATGCCTTGTTGATCATTTCACTCCACATGTTTCCAAAGTTGAATCTGTTTCTGTTTTTTTTCTTAGTAAAAAGTTGGATTCAACTAATGCGTCTAAGGTAGAATTCTCTACTTAAAAAGGATTTCTAGATGCATCCTTTCTTGTATAAGAGAGGGCGAGGGTGGTTGATGGGAAATATAGGAAGAGTGAGTGAGTATAAAGAAGAACAAGATGGAAAAAAAGGAAAAAGAAAAAAATTTGTCCATACTTATATACAAAGAATTTTTCTTTTATCACATTTGTTTTTCAGGTTTACCTTTTAAATAACATTTTTTTTAAATTGAAAAATTGTTTTATTAGTTTTATCATTTAAGTGACCATATTTTTAACTTTATCCGTTTTTTTTATTTGATTTTTTTTTTAAATTTAGCCATTTCTTTCAATTATAAAAATATTTATAAAGTAAATAAAATCTTACAATAAAATTGTAAAAATTACTTATTTTAATTTTATAATTATAATAAGGGTTAAATATGTTTTTAGTCTTTCGATTTTTAGTGACTATTTGAAACTTTGACTTAATTTAGTCCCTCAACTTTAGAACGGCATGAATTTTTAGTTTTTTTAACCAATTTTTTTTAATTTTATTTGATATTTCAAACATACTTCACTATAATATTTGAATTGTTTACAAATTTTGTTACATTTCCAGTTTAATATTAATTGAAAAACGTGTTTAAAACGTTAAATAAATTTAGCAAAATTTAGTTAAAAAGACTAAATTCATTTAGTTCTAAAGTTAAAGAACTAAATTTGGTTAAAATTTTAAAAATAGACTAATTTTAATTTTTAGTAAAAGTCGAAAGACAAAAACATATTTAAATCCATTTATAATTATATATCCCTTTGGAACCAACGGTTTTTCTACCATGACGTAAGTCTTCAAATGTCCATTTTTGGCTGGAGATAGTGCATCGTATTCATTTATCATTGCTTGGTACAATTTGAGTTCAGGTAGACCTATTTAACGAAAGTTGTTTCTATGGTATGATCATAGTTTACCTCTTTAATTACAACTTCATAGAAGTTTTAGGTTTAATTATTCTATTCTGTCCTCTATTTTATCTACTACGTAAGGTTCCATTTTGATGTGTTAGAAACAATAAAATTGTAAAACTCATTAAGGAGACTATTAAAAAAGATGTCTATGCAATCTTTTTCCAGTAATTGAAAATCTAAAATAAGCTACTTTTCTCATATCAATTCTTGGGTTTTACATACCTAACTATCTTTCTTGTTTGATTGCCCCAATAATATTGTAATCTCTTTCCTAATACTATCTTTTAAGTTCTATAGAATATCTTCTCCTGTGAATATATATTTACAAATTTCATCTGAATTTTTTAAAACTTTTTTTGGAGAAATTTCTCATGCTAATTTTGTAATAAATTTGTAAATATTCCTACCGAAATAAATGTAAACTATCTTCTCTATGGTTACGGTTGCAAACTTGTTACCGAGTGCACCTGATCAAGGACATATTTGAAGAATTGTAAAACATTCCCAAACAAGACAAAGTTCTATTTTATTTATTTTTTGTATGTTTTGATTTGCGCCATATTTAAATACTTCTTCTAAGGTCATTTAGATTAATATTTTTTCTCTTTTCTTGTGCACATGCACTGCATATCATATATGATACTTTTTCTAAGAAATTTTTCTTACATGACTTGTCTTGTTTTTTATGGTACACATGTGACTGAGGCGCTATTGTTAACTACTGTTATCTCAATTCTCTATTTAAGTAATCAATCGTTTATTAATTATTCTTTCTATCATTGGTATTTCCATGACCACTTTTTTAATTTATTAAAAATATTGGGTTACTTAAGATTGCCAAGTTGGGTGCTAAAATGATGAAGAAAAATGCAATGATAGAGCTTCAAACTTAGGCATTTACACAATATTTGGAAGGCTATGATGCAATTGAGTTGGCACTATGTTAAAAATTCACAATACCTCTATCGTAAAATTTCGAAACTTTGGACACAATGACGGAAGATAGAAGGCGCAGGTGGGGCACGACCCTCAAACCTTTCGATTTTTTTTTTCAATTATATGTATTTTGAAAATTTTTAAATTATGTGTATTTTAAATTCTTTAAATTATATGTCTCTTTTTAAGTTAGATAGTAGTAGATAAAAATTAATGAAAATTAAATTAGTTTTTTTTTTTATTTTTTTATAAAGTATAATATTTAATGTTAATAAATAATAAAACATATAATCAAATATAATAAAGAAAAAATTATTAAGATATACTTTATTTTCTCTCCTTTTGTCTTTTGAGTTTCTCTCATGTTGTACTCATCTCTCATTGCTTACTTATTTTCTTTTGTTACTGAAAAAAAAGAAAAATTAAACAAAAACTCATTATTTTTTTTCCCATTTTTCATATATCTTTTCTTTCATTCTTAAAGAAAAGAAGTTAACTCTCTTGACTCACTTGATAGTGAATTATTTGTTTAATATTTAACACTATTTTCTATCTCATGACCCTTTGGTATATTCAATTTTTATGAATATAGAAGAAAAAGTAATAATGTATCATGTGATTTTTCGTAGTCGGTTTTTTATTGTGACTTGATTATCATAATTTTTTTAGTAATTATGTCCCTCAATTTTTTATTACATTATGATAAATTATTTTTTAATCTTAATTCTTTTAAATATGTATATTGATGAAAAACAAAAGAATAAATTTATTTTTTAAAATTGATAAAAGAGAAACTACATGTGAAAATAAAAACATGACACTATGATCAATGGCAGATCTTCAGTCGATGTGTTGGGGGTGTCCAAATTTTGGTTGAATTACTCTTTTAGTCTATTTTTTTGTCTAAAAATATCAAGTTGGTCGTCTAATGTTTTTTAGTCTCAAATTGGTTTTGATTTTTTAAAAATTGATGCAATTTGATATGTTTCGTTAAATTTCTTAAAGCGGAGCAAAATTTTTTCCCCAAAATTTATACTAGGATTAAGTCAATTACACCAACAAAACAAACCATCATTATTCACAACTTCAATTTTGATGAAAAAACATTGCTCCAATTCAAAAAAATTAATGAAGAAATGATAAAATTGCATCATTTTTTCCAAAATTGAGATAAAATTGAGACTAAAAAAAACTCAAGGACCAATTTATTATTTTTGAACGAAAATAGAGACTAAAAGAGTAATTCCAAAATTTTTATATAAACTAGTAAAAATATTGTATTTACTTTTCTTATGATAATAAAAAATAATAAAATTATAATTGTTGTTATCATTATAATTATAAAATTAAATATTAAATATTTTTTATTTTATTATAATTAATTTTCATTAATAATGCTTAAGTTTGAAAAATAATTAAATAAAAAATATTAAATTAAATAAATAATCACTTAAAAAATAATATTAATAAATTATCATTTTTATTTAAAAATAAAATTGAAAAATAAATGTGAAAAAAAAACCTATTCCTCATCTATAAATATAAATATATAAAAGTTTATTAGAATATAAACATATAATATATATTAAAATATTACATTTTTAAAAAATATATATGAAATTATATAAATATAAGAAAAAAATGGGGGCCATGGCCCCCTTTGTCCACGCTAAGGTCCGCTACTGACTATGATTGTTCATCGCATAACAATGAAATGAGAGTTTGTGAAGACTTTTGAATCAATTAATGCATATTCATAAGATGAAAGATGAATATTTTGTAGATAACATGGTTATTTACATTAAAAAAATGGCTGAAAATTTTAGTTAAATGATTCAATTATTGATGAGTTATAGAATATGTAAAAATGATGAGCAATCAGTTAGATATGTGTCATTTCTTTTATAGTTATAGCTATACTAAATTATGTATTTATTTATATTGAATTAGTGATTGTAATATTAAATATATAAATTTTGCATATATTATTTTAGCTCTTCCAAAATTTTTGATCAAGATTCGTATGTGTTTGGACCAATTTAGTCTCACATATTTAAAAATGTGTGAATTTAGTCTTTTAACTCAATTTTGTTTAGTTTATTTGAAATGTTTCAAATTAATTTTCAGCTAACATTTGAAGTGAAAATAGGTCAACTGATGTAAACAATTTAAATATTATGAAAAAACACATTTAAATAAACTTAATAAAATTTTGTTAAAATAATTAAATCCACATATTTTTTAAGTTAGGAAACTAAATGTGGTCAAATTTTAGAAACAAACTAATTCTAACTTTTACCGTAAGTGAAGGAAAAAAATATATTTAACCATATATATATATATATATTATATATATATATATATTTATATATATTAAATGAGAGTATTTAATTAACATATTTATAAAAATTTATTGCAAAGCAAATTTTTATGTGATAAAAAAATAAATTTCTCCATGTTTAGGTTAAGAATTTTTAACCGTAATCAGTGACATAATAGAAACTTTTAAGGTTATATTATTTATTTAGTGGCTGCCCACGTGTTACATACAAGTTATGATGGAAGACTACCAGATGGCGTCTAATCAATGCCAACTCTCTTGCTTAGTTGACTCATTCGGCCACCTTTTTCTATGTTTTGCAGTTGACTTTCCTCTTTTTCATTCAAACACTACATTCTAGTATTACCCAAATTCTAAAACATAAACACCTTTTTAGGGTGTTCACACATTCGTGCATGCATTCCAAAAAGTTACTCTAACATTTTGGATCACACTACACTTTGTCTTCAAATCTTACATATTAACAAACTTTTTCATCACGTTACATTTTACCTAAATAAAGTTATAGTAGTATCAATTTATTAACAAAGATAATGTTATAAATGCATTTTAGAACAAAATTGTGTCAAAATTTCATTTTATGTTAGATTTTTTCTTTCAATTTGTTGAACCAAACACATTTAATTAGTCAATATTAACAGCAATGATAATTATTTTTCAACATTTTTTTCTAGATTATTAAAAAATAAAAAAGTTAGAAATTAAACTAACAGATTTTATTAATCATAAGAAGAACCAAAAATTACGACTAGGATTAATTTAAGTATTTAACACCTTGAAATAAACATATATTATTATTTTTAAAGATAAATCAATACGACAAAAAAAAATAGTAATTTAACATTTTTCTTGTTAAAGAGATTTTTAAACCATTATAAAATATCTGAAATAAATTTATCAAGATTTGTGATTCATAATTACGAAACTATGAAAAATTCCTAAAATTACTTTTTAAATATACAGAATTATTCAATTTTAAAAATTATAACTTTTTAATAGTTTATAAGAATTTTATTATTTCATCTCTCAATTATTTTTTTTAATCAAGGAATAAAGTTACGTCTCAAGTATGACCTAAAAATAAAATTAATTGTATAGTCATTGCTTTTGCTAACTTCCAACAAAGTTGTAACTTTTTTCTCAACAGAAAATAATTAAATAAAATAACATGATATTGAGTACCATTAGAGAATAAGAATACATTAAACTTCACATAGCTCCTAGAATGAAAGAAAGCATTAATAACATATAATAATATAATAATCAATTATAATATTAGTGATAGATCATACTATGTTTCTTAATGAACTACACTTTGGGAATACGAGATTGTAATATGTTGTTTACAGACACTCTCAATCTATGGACTGCCCGAGGCCTTTATCACGAGTCTTCGTCAACGCCTCTTTCAGTATTTGACTTATTTGAATTACATGTAATACACTTAACTTAATTGTTTATTAAATATTTGCTCTGATAAATAAACATAACCATGACTTATTTTTAGAATAGCCATAATAAACAGTAAATCTGAACTCTTAATCAGTAGTTTAATTTTAATATATATATATATATATATATATATATATATGTGTGTGTGTGTGTGTATAAATATAATTTTCTAACAAGAGATAAGGTTATATGATGGTTTATGTTATTTCAAATAAGTTAATGTCAAATATGAAGATTTTACTAAAATTACAAAACATACATAGGTAAAAAATCCTATCTATATTTTCTTTACAAAAATCATTTCATAGTTTGAACTTTATATACTAGGAAATAAAAATCAAATTCCTCAACATAATTAGCAAATACTTTCACATTTCAAAAGAAGCTTATCTTTAGAAGTTTTTGCTTTAGAAGATTTAATATTAATTTTCTTTGACCTATTCTTATTAGTTTTTCCTGTTGTTTGAACTGGTTCCTCTTCAGTATTAGAATTTTCTCTTTGATAAAGTATATTAGCCCATTTAAAAACTATTTTCAATTCTTTTGCAAAACTAGTCTTCTTTGACATCAAAGAATTAAGAATTGTCGCTTAACTACTATTATTTGAATCGTTATAAATCCTGCAAACTATTGACAATAGTAGTGACATTTTTCAAAAAAGACATATTAGCCAAATGAATCAGATTCCACTAACAAACTATTGACCTCGAGACTTAGTTTTGATATAATCATCTAAATAAAAAGGTGTGTCAATTCCATGTGATTTTGAGAATATACGAATCCAACATTAAGTTTTCGTAAGTTTCATGAAAACTGTGACAAAATCTTTTGTCCAAAAAAGAATACAAAGAATTTCAGGAGATGAATTCCAAGTATCAATAGCCAAAACCTTTTGCATGTCTTTTAAAAAAGAAAAATAAAATTCATAGAACCCTTCAACAAGTAGAATAACCTTCGATTGACCCAAATAATTCCAAGTCACGTTAAGATTTTACAAAGTTCCAAATGAGTAAATGATTTATCCTCTTTTTGTTAACAAAATACATTTATGCAAATGATTTTTGCACTCTTGTAAGCTAACCAAATAAACATTTTTAATAATATGTATAAAAACCATATTTTCCTTTATACAAGAAAAATATAATTGTAACAAAGAAATATCATATGTAATATTAAATACTTAAGGAAAATATAAGTTTATTTGCTCATACATTTGAATTGTGTAAGCAACCCCAAAATATAAAACTCCGAAGAAAAAGCCAAGCCTATTTCTCACCAACCGTAACAGTACCCCCAGTCACAAACCATGCAAACTCTGCTTCCAAACTGGAAACGCTGCTACCAAACCAAAGTGGAGCGTGAATATGCTGCATGAACATTACTCATATTTATACTTATGCTAATAGTGATTCATTTTTCATTCCTACTTGATATATATATCTTATTTATATATATCTTATTTATATATATCTTATTTATATTTAGACATTAGTTTCTATCAACAACATATTATATCAATAAAGATTAATCCAAAAATATAAAATATATATTATAAGGTAAAATATAATGGAATCACGTGTTTATTTTATGCCATAAAATTTGAAATAACATTAGTTATAAATTAAACAAAGATTTCAAGTAGGAATGAAAAATGAATCACTATTAGCATAAGTATAAATATGAGTAATGTTCAATTTTTAGTTTGAATATGAAAACGTGTTAAGTATGTATATATTTATCTAGTTTGCATACTCGTCTTTGTTTTCATATCTATTATCATTTTAAATGTTTAAAATGATTTCAATTTGTTAAGTAATTTAAAAGACTTTATTAAGTTTTATACTTATTTTTAGGTACTCATTTCCACTTTACTTTTTGTAAATATTTGAATTTTATTTAATTGTTATTCTCCTTTTATTAAATTTTTGTTGTATTTTTTATTTTTATTTTTTTTAAGAAGATTATTTCAACAAATATTTTTAAAAACAGTAGGTAAGTACAAACTCAAGTACTATATTATACTTGTTTTCTGGTGAAATGAAAACCAGACAAATTTTATATCTAATGAGAATGAAAACAAATTTATAAAAGATGGAGATACATGCTCAAATCCACATCCACCCTTTTCTGTTGGCATTCCTAATAAGAAAAAAAAAATACATTAAGAATGTAGAATGTAGAAAAAAACTTTAAGAATGTAGAATAAAAGCACAAATCAAAAAAAAAAATAGGAAGAAATGAAATTAATATGCAATATTATAAAAACATTAT
>Ga0214544_1001273_pt1:20000-51573 | contig 51573 bp, 20 predicted proteins | sample CNSS3metaG_FD_160074 | JGI IMG/M metagenome (GOLD analysis project Ga0214544, IMG submission 160074) | Root nodule microbial communities from cowpea collected in UCLA plant growth center, Los Angeles, California, USA - CNSS3 | ecosystem: Host-associated > Plants > Roots > Nodule...
AACAAAGAATAATCAAATGAAAAACTACTTATAAAAAAAATAGTTGCCATAATTTAACAAAATTAAAATTAAAAACTCATTTTAAATACTTATTAAATTGGTCCTAAGTTCAATCCATGTAATAATGTTTGAAATTTAAAAATAAACACAAAATACAAATTGAATCATATATTACATCTGTTTCCTGGATAACAGATATAATATATCATTTTATAATAACAAAAATGACAATACATCATATTTTATATTATTTTTAATTTTATATTGTCTTCGTAAAAGGTGACGTAGTATCTATTGTAAAAAGATAGTTTTATACTATAAGAAGGAAAATTTTTTTAACACATATTTTTATGAATAAGTAAAAAGAAATTTAAGATACAACGTGGGTGAGAAGTATGAAAAGTCAAATCACCTACAAAGTGTCGTGTTTTATTAAATTGTTTAACCAATTGCTTTTGGAATTTTATTGGATGAGAGTTTATTTTAACACTTTTTGTATTAAAGTTCTTGACTTCGATTAGCTACTTTATAGAAATCCATATAATAAAATCTATTTGATTAAAAATCACGTACACACTGATGTCAACGTTTTCATCATTCTCTTGCAATTTTAAATTCAAAATTTCAATTGCATTAGTCTAAAGTCAACCTCATTGATCACACACAAGTACGTAAATGTTTTAATTTCTGGTGTCAGAGCTAACTTTAAGGTACAGATTAAGGTTCTCTCCGATGGTTTTATTTTCTAAAAATTTGAGTGTGATATTTAACAATTTAGATTTTCTGTTAGTATTTTTTTTATAAACTATATTAATAGACATTGATTTTAAGATATTAAAATCTATAAAAAAGAATTTAAAGTACTAACGTTGTTATATTTTAATATTAATTAGAAGACAAATTAAATATTCAAACAAAAGAAAAATCTGAACTCGATATTTAAATGATCATTCAAAAGTATGGAATTCACTAATTACAAAAAATAATAATTTGTTTTTCTTTTTATCATGAAATATTTTATATATTTTGTGTGCTAACTTGATCAAAGGAGTTAGTACAAAAAGAAAAGAAATAATTTTAATTATCTATCAAATATTTAACGAAAGAACATGAGGGTTGTTCTCACTAAGGGTCAACATTCTTGTCCACTATACAAAGTTATATTGAAACATATATTTTCTATTATAATACATTATAATTCCAGATATATTAAAATATTTATTTCACATACTGTTTATACAATTTATAGAAATTTAATCAACCAAATTATAAACGTATTAGCTTACGTCATGACGGACTATAGTTACATGAATCATGAGCTGATACTGATACATGAATATATAAATATATGTTAAGTGTTTTTTTAATATTTTTACAATTGAAATCATAACAATAATTATACATTCAAGTAAATATTTTTATATACTATTAAAATATACATTTCTTTAATTTTGATACACATAAATAAAAATAACAATAATATTAAGAATTTTATAAACATCATTTATGTAAAAGAGAATTCAAATTAAACTATACCAGTGAAAATACATGCGCAATTAAAATTTTATAATTTTATTATAAATAAAATTTGTTTATTTTAGAAAAATAGTTAAATTTAGAAAAATAGTTAAATTTAAAAAATTATTTAACTTTTAATAAAACATAATATGAAAGATAAAAGTAAAAAAAAATAGTAGCCACAAAAATAAAACTCCTATATATAGGTATAAATATATTTATTATAAAAAGATATAATATACATAGATAAAAAGTTAAAGTCTGATTTTATCCATGTGAAAATTTATTTTTGTTTTCTTTTTCTAAATTTACAACTGTTTTAATGTTGATATTGCAACGTTTATTATATTGAACAAAAATTTAAATGATAAATACAGGTTACTAATATTTATTATATAATATCAATAGGATACCTTTAAACATTATCAAGATTTAAAAAATATATTTTATTTATTTATTTTAGAATTAAAATTAAAAATAAAAAGGATAATATACAAAATTGAAAATAATCAATTTATTTCAAGAATAATTTTATAAAATACATATTTCTCCTGCTTATTATTTATTTTCTTTTAATCTATATAGGCTTACACAAATAACTCACTTTTATTTGTTACATTTTAAAAATAACATAAAAAATAGTGAATAGTTTTTAAAAATTTATTCTCGAAGTAATTTTAATACATGTTTGTGTGGTAATTGAATGGCTCATCTCAACTTGTTAACATACATTTATACGTCAAAAGCCCTTTTGTTTAGAATAATATGAGTTGTTTGAGTTGTCAGGATATCCGAAGAGAGAATAATCTATTGAAATTATTCAAGAAATATGATTTTCGAAGCAGCTATGATCACATAATAATTTCAGTTATAACCTATGATTTTAAAGCATTTGAGTTGAATTAGCCACACAACTTTTTAACATATTATTTCAAATTTAGGCTTTATTATTAGTTAAAAATTATTAAAATTTTCAAATAAAGAGATAAATTTCTTAAAAAAATAAATTTGATTTTCTAAAATTTGTTATTTTAATAAATTTCAGTTAATAATATAGTATATGTTTGAAAAAGTGTGGTTTGTGACGCTTCTATATTTTTTAAATAATTAATTCCTTACTCTTGTTAATTTTCCTGTTTGAAGGGGGTCCTTGCTTTTCTTTATTGTAAAGAAACATGCATTTACCATTAGAAAGAGTAGAGCAAATTTAAAACTTATACTACCAAATATGAACTGGGAAACTATAGTTAGAAAGTATAGTAATATGGTGGTCGTTGACTTAATTAATGCATTTGAATTTCAACGAGCATAAGAAACATGCTTAGTTGATTTTCAATAAATATATTTTGGAAAAAATATTATTCAGGAGGTCAATGTGAACTTCAAATAAAAATAAAGAAAGTATGGCAAAGAGATTTGAGAAATAAAATAAGGAATACAACATGACGAGAGTTAAAACTGAAAAAAAAAAGTTTAATACTATATATACATAACGGATATTTTCATATAAAAGTTATTCGAATAAATGTTATATTAAATCTTATAAAATACATTACTCATGTAAGTCACTGATTTTTTTTTTCACTTTGTGTTTTCTATTTAAAAAGAAAAAACAAATATATCTTTACCCATGAATAAAGTATCATTAAAAAATTTAGACTCTTCTATCCACATAGTATGATTTATGATTTATATGAATAATGCGTAATAATACCATATTTAAGAATATATTTTATTTTTATTAGTGTTTTGTATATGAGAAATGTGAGCCCATGGACATGATTAATGTCTTAGAGTAACAATTCTCAAAATCTATTTTCTTGATTAATGTATTGATAGTGTAATTTGCTTTAGTCATTTATAACCTTCTATTATATGCTGATAATCGGATATAATTTTTTTTTGTCCTCAATGGTGATATGTTCTCATGAGCTAATGATGAAATATATGTAAGAGAAATAAATTGCATTCGAGTGAACAAAAGGTGACACGAATGAACCGTTAAGTTAAAAATCAAAATAACTGAAGGCAGACATCACATTGTACATAACTTGAAAATAACACTTGAACAAAATCTATATATTAACAAGGTGAACTCTTTATGTGAAAAATAATATGAAATTAGAAGACACTCAGTGTGTTTTTCTTCGAGGAGATACGTGCCAGAATATTTTCATATAATATATATATATATATATATATATATATATATATATATATATATATATATATATATTTAATGTTTTAAATTCATGTATTCTTTAAGATTTTTTCCATAATTGGTATAGTTTATTTATATATTGTGAAGCAAAATTTTTCTTATTATGAGTTTAGTGTGATTTTTTAATATATTTTGTTTTCCTTCTTTATATTTTAATTAAATTTCATTTCATGACATATGATCGATGAATTTTGAAGTATTAATATAACTAAGATGTAAAAATTTGTAGTAATAAATTAGCATGAATTTATGTGTTAGCATAAACTCATTTATAAATTTTAAAGGGAGAAAACATATGTGCTTTATCTTTTTCATAATTAGGACATAAAACTGTCTGCGTTCAAGGTGACTAATTTTATTTTATTTTTTATCAGGAAAGTATAAATGTAAAAAGATGACGAATTATACTTTCTTATAACGTAGAAACTTCGCTTATGCCGATGATTTGTGTTTAAGATTTAATATTAAAAAAACCCGAATATAATAATAATAATAATAATACGAGACGAACAGCAGTTTTATATTACACCACTAACAAGTGGAGCAAGTAAAACTTGTTTTGTGCATAAAAAAATAAAACTTATTCTCCTTTTGCAGGGGCGTGACGTGAGTGTGTATGTATGTAGTAATGATGCAAAGAACTAAGATTTAAGCAGTTCGCACAAGATAATAAATTTTGAGTTAGAAATTAAAGGGTGCTGAGGTGGTGTTGGAGATGAACACCAAACAGTGTCGTGGTGATTATAATCCTTGGCGATTGGTGCAAAACTCATGTATCTCATGCCTTGTATTTTCAAAAGAGAGATCATCAACGCGTAAGAATCCTGCACCACCATTACTTGCGGTAAGACGAATGCACTCAAAGTTTGATTCAAGAAGTAATTCTCTGGTACGAGTTACATGTGTATATTCCAATGTGTTCCACGACCACAAAATGTTTGAACACTTTCCCAGGAAACTTGGAAGATGTTTCATAGTCATTCTTTGGTATACGTGGCAAAGTTTTCTTAAATTCCTACCAGAAAAAAGGGAATGTGGGGCCAAAACTTTACACGGTGTTGCCGGCCATGAGCCCTAGGGTTCCACCTTTTCAAACTTTCTATTTCTTCTGAAACAGTACCTAACATGCTTCTGTCTTTGCCATCACGATACTCCAATTTACTATTTTCACAGTCGAGTGCCGGCCAAATAAATATCTTTTTCTCAGAAAAATTTTCTAGTCAGTGTTTGTCTTCCTTTGAAATTATTCATATAAAAGAAGAAAATATCCCTAACTAAAAAAAATCTACAACAGATTATTGTAAATAAATATTCACAAATAACAATACGAATATTTTTTATACAAACATGTTAACAGAATGTGTACACATATTATAATATTTTTATTTGTGAATATTCGTATCATACACGCTGTGTTAACATCTCTAAACACAATTCATATATATGAGCAATTAATAATATAACTGATATTAAACTTGATCTTGTTAATTATATAAATATTTCATATTTGAGTATCATACTTCAGATTATTAAGAGAAAATATTTACAGACACTTAAAGTCTCTCTCTACCTAAAGAGAAGAAATGAAAAAATGATATATTTATAGAAAATATGATGTCATAAAAAGAGAGATAAGCGTGCTTATTAAAAAAATGTTATATTCTATTTAAAACAAATAATTGAGATAAAAGATTTCACTAAAAATGATTATCTAACTTTTTAACAAAAATTAATCATAAATAAAATTTGTGTTATCGAGGAGCCAACACAACATGCACATAAAAAATTAATTAACAAGGATCAGATATTGTAATTTAGACTCGTACCTAATTCAAACCCCTAAAAGTCACTCTTCACACTAACATTATTAGATTTAATGCATAATATCAACACATGATATACTCTATAATGTTATTAATAATTTTGATTTGAATTTAGTTCCCACAATTAACGTGTAAGATGAGAGTCATATTATTATTCTTTATATACAATTTTTTTATTGGTATGATAATTATTGAAACATGTAGCGAACCAATGCTCAAATTTTCACTAAAAGAGGTACATAATTGGAGTACCTTATTGTCCACTTAGACTAAACAAGACTGAAAACAATTACATTCCAGTTGTGGTTATAACTTTCGCACTTTGGAACATGTCTGCCTAACGCAGAGGAAAAAAAGAAAGAACGTATGAATTAATATATGTCTCAAATAATATATTTATATTCAAACTTAGTATATATACACATTACTATTTAAATTGAAATATTGCTTAGAGTAATTAATTCTATGCATGTGACCAGAAAAACTCAGAGTTCATCAAGTCAATAAATAACTGAACCGTCCAACCAAAAAGTAAGTCAGAAAGGAATAATTACCAAATGTTAATTTATTTGGGTAATTGGTTTTCATTAAGGTTCACTAGTTGACTTAATAAATTGGGTTAAAGGATTCACCGACAATTGAGATATTATTCCTTTTTACTGCTCACAACATTATTTGTGCTAGATTTAAAATAAATCCAAAGTGAAAAATAGTGTACATACCGAAAACTGCATACATATCATTTTAATCTTCAAAATTGATATAACTGTTTTACGATTAATTTGGTAATTGATATTTTAAAATATTAATTTGGATTCTAAATATTAGGCTTAAATACGTTTTTGGTCCTCATTTTCGTAGTGTTTGTTGCGAATGGTCCTCATTTTCACATAATGTTTAAAATGGTCCTCATTTTTACCGAATGTTTAGAATGATCCTCATTTTCGCAATTCGTGTTTTATTTGGTCCTTTTCTGTAACGCCGTTTAAATCATTAAAGAAGCATTGTACATGTGGCACGATTTGTATTAGGGTGTATTACGTGTACTGTACATGTGGCTTAATTAGATATTTGGGGATAAATAAGTGAGCTAGGATTTTGGTAGAGAATGTTTGGGCAATTGGTGAGTTTTGGCAATCTTGTTCCTTCATTTCCAATTGGTATTGCTGCAATCTTTTTCTTCTTGCAATCCCATTATACAGGTATGTTACGGTACCAACATCGACAACCGACAAACAAACCAACTAAAATAATACCCCACTGAATCCCACCTACAGACACAAACTACACAAAATCATGGAAGTAATTTAGAAACCATGCAGAACATCACAATAGTCGAAAGACAAACAAACCCAAAAATAGAATTACGAAAACCCTAACCCACGAGCAAATACAACCCAGAAAACCCTGAACCCACTTACCTCGTTGATGATGATTAACTAGAAAATTGAAATGAAGAGTGCAACTGCAATTCAATGATGAAATGACAAGTATTAGCTGCTTCCTCTGCAAATCTGAACTCAAGAAAGACGAAGATAAAGAAACTTCCCTAATTGCAAAATTTCCCCTAAATTGAAAAATTAACGTTAATTAGCCACCTGTACAGCACACGTAACACATCCTAATACAAACTGTGCCACCTGTACAATGTTCTGTTAATGATTTAAACGACGTTACAGAAAATGACCAAATAAAACAAATTGCGAAAATGAGGATCATTCTAAACATTCTGTAAAAATGAGAACCATTTTAAACATTCTGTGAAAATGAGAACCATCCGCAACAAACACTACGAAAATGAGGACCAAAAAGGTATTTAAGCCTAAAAATTAATAGCATTAGTCAACTTATCTTTTAATATATTGAACTAATAAATTTACTCGTTAACTTGACAAATAGTTATTTGGGATATCCATTAATTTGATCGTTGACCAATTAACAACGATAAACAAAGTCAAGATCTAACGGTTTTTATACAAAGGTTGCCCATAGTTTGGTTCCCGATCATTTTTTTTTCTTCTGGCACAGAAGTACTTTTTGCCATGACTCAACTACACTCATGATAGCAAACATTATTATAGGAAATTAATTTTAAACCCTACGTATGAATGGATAGAGAATAAAGAGAGTTGTCTACTATGTACATTAATAGATCGGTATAATCTGTGTATAAATAACAGTCTTATGTATATTGTTAAATTTATTTAATTAATGTATGGACAAGCTCATCGAATGTGTGTTGCAAAACTCATTTAATCAGTGAATGGACAAACTTACCTAATATATGTTTTTACACTCGTCTAATTAATGTATGAAATGACTTGTTTTATGTTGTATGCACAAAATACTTGTTTAATTAGGACATGGATAGACTCATCTAATATGTATTATTAAACTCGTCTAATTAGTGTATGAATAGACTCATCTAATATATATTGTAAGATTCATCTCGAATTGACATATTCGTCTAATGTGTATTAATAGACTCGTCAAATTTGTATATGAAAAAAACTTATCTAATGTATATCTCTTTCTCTCTTACACGTTCTTGATTTTATTTTTTTCATTTTAAATAGTTATTCATCAATGGAAGCCTAGTTTTCTTAATCGATTCATATTTGCAACATGAGGTAAATCCAAAATTGAGGTCGTTCTTTTTTTTTTTAAGATTTTGATTGAGATTTTAATTTGAAAATTAGTTGTGAATTAAAATTAAATGATTTTTTAGTTCTTCGTAAATGTGTTCAATATAATTATTTAATTAAATTTTTTAATTGAATCGGTTAGTTGTATAAATTTTAATTTTATTTTATTTTCAAATTAAATTTATATGAAGTATTTTGATCATCATATTAGAATTTTGCAATTTTAGTGAACAGACTCTACATAAATTCCCTCCCAAACTGCAATTTGTATAATAAGACAAGATCATATTTAATTCAAGTGATATGTGTTTGTGAATCCACTTGGCTTGAATTTTATAAGAGAAACTTAGTTATTTTTTGAATCGAATTGACCTCATTATCAGTTATTCATTGATATTTTAATATGGAAAACATGCTTACATTTATTACTTGGTTAAAACCAGTCGTGGCCCGATTGTTAATCACATTATTCACTTTATTTAATTTTTAAAATAATATCAATATTTTTTAAAATTTTATTATAAATATTTATTTAATTTATAGATAATTTTTTATTAAAAATACTTATTTCAGTTTAAAAGTTATAAATTTTAAAAAATTAATTGAATAAAACACCAAATTAGAATATCGTTTATTTATAGATTTTTTTGAAAGATGGATACTTCATTGATCTTGACAATGCTTTATTTTTTTAATGCAAGGATCGGCTCAAGGGTAACATAAGTGTAACACTAACTTTAGGTCTCCCGTACAAGAAGGTCTCTAATTTTTTTTTACTATTAATAAATTTATATTAAATTAATGATAAAATTATGTTTAAGAAAACAAGACTCAATTTTTTTTAACTAATATATCTTTATTAAAGTAAAATTACAAAATTATATTTAAGAAAAAAAGTCTCAAAAATATTTTATTAATGATATATGTCAATTAAATTAATTATAAGTTCATGTTTAAGAATAAAATTTAATTAAAATTATTATTTTTTATTGATATTAAAAATGATAATTAATAAATTAACACTATTATTTAGTAAATTACAATTTTTTTTATGAAAATACAATGATTATTTATCTTTATTTTCTTATAATGACTTTGGGTTCTATTTTATTCTTTTATCCTTTTATCTTGATGTGATTTTTTTTGCTTCTCTTTACTTTTTTCTTTTCTAAAAATCCTTGTTTTATGGTTTTGAAAGATTACATTCTTTCAATTTCATATTATCCGTGTGTACCAATTTGTTTATCATCATTTATGACTAATATTTTTTTTTTCTATTTGTATTGTTATTGTTTTTATTCTGTTTTAGATTTGTATTAGAAATAGAAATACGTTTCTTTTATCTAATTTTATTTTTTGGTACATTTCGATCTACGAGTTCCAAAAGTTTTTTTTTTTACATATATCTTGACAATGGAACTAGAATTTTTCTACAAAACTATTAATTAGATTAGGATTTAATCTTTTAGTGGATAATAGATTAATTGGAGCATAATTCAAGTTGGATTTTCTGTAAAAAGATAATTGAAGTTTAAGGAAAAAAATATTTAGATTTAATTACTCGAATGGTACTGACTTTGGTAGAGATGCGTCGATTTGGTACCCACTTTAAAAAAAATGTCAATTGCATCCTAGCTTTTAAAAAATGCTTCAATTACGCCTCTTTTAAACAAAAAATATTAACACCATTAACAAGGTTAGTAACTTAAGCGAAATTATAGATTTGGAAAATGGTAAACCAATTGACATTCTTAATTATATAATTTTTTTTTTCAAATGCATACATATTATAAAATAATGGTAATAATTTCACTGTCAATTAAATATTAAATGAAGTTAATTATAAAAATTTAATAAATAATTTTGCATCAAAACAAACTAAAAAAAAAGTTATTTTTTAAATTTGTTTTGACCTTCCAAACTCTTGAATTATTCTATTTGTGTCATCATGTCATTCATGTCATTTCTTCTAGAAAGAGTAAATTTGCTAACCATGATTTAAGAGCACTAAGATCAATACATAGTTGATTTTCATATTTTAATTCTAAAACAGATTTAATCAACTTTCTAATTTTATTAGATATTTTTAATTAAGTTTTAATTAAAGAAAATTATCTATTAATTACTCAAAAAATTTATATTTTTTAATTGAATGTTATATTAATTTTTTTACTATTTAATAAAATAATTATTTTAACTTGTCATCTTACTTATTTATTTCTATATATGAAAAATATGAGATTTTGAGTAATATTTGTAATAATATAAATATAAAATGACACGTGATTTTTATTATTTTTTATTAAGAACTATAATTTTAAATTCGTGTTTATGGACCGATTAATGTTTGTTTTTATGGTATTAGAACCGTATATATTATATTAAATGATAGTTTAGAAAGAAGTAGAGAACAAAATAGAATAAATATTTTTAAAAATAGTAAATATATTGGAAATTATTATTTATTATTTTTATTAATATATTTTGTTTATTTGCATCGCAAAATAGACCATACATATGCATGATTATTAATCGGTGGAAAAAAATTAGTATATATACTTTTTTTAATGTGGTGTAGTTATGTATTTCATTATTGGTTAAATTATTTATTTGGTCCCAATTTTTGTATTTAAATTTGAATTTGGTCCCTCAATTTTTAAAAGTGTTAACTAGGTCTCTAATTTTGATAATTTGTTTCAATGAAGTCCATTTCGTTACAATGGCAGAAACGACGTTAAAAGTACATTGACATGGAGATGTTAGACAGGACTGAACAGTGAAGTGGGTCATTTTAACAGAATGGGCTTTAGTGAAACAAATCAAAATTAGTGACCTAGTTAACACTTTTAAAAATTGAGAGACCAAATTCAAATTTACATATGTTGGGATCAAATGGATAATTTAACCTTCATTATTTTATTAATTTACTTCGAATCCTAGACAATTAATTGGTGTAATCTAAATTTTAATATACTACTAAAGGAGATGCGTTAGAAAAGATACTCTCATCATCATTTACATAAATAATATAAATAATAGTGACAACGTCAATTTTTTGATCCATATAGGTGATGATATAAAAATTATAAGAAAACATAATATCTGTTATTATACAACACATATTTTCGATGTAAGTAATCAAAACTACTTGTCCACTTACATTGAGCATATCAATTTATATTAATTACTAAATCTTATGAAATAAGTAAGATAGATAACGTAACAACATAACAACAAAACTAAATAAGAGGAACTCAATCGAAAAATATTAAAATTTAGAATACATAATATAATAAAAAAAAGTTATAATTATGTTTTTTTGTCCTTACATTAAACCATATACTTATTTTGTTTCTACACATTATAATGGTTACAAAAAATAAAAAATCCTTCTTAAAAAAAATGATACATATAGGTTTTATTATAATATATTGTTAAATTTGATTTTGTGACATGAAAAATATGTTTGTTAATCTAGAAATATGATTTTTGAATTCGAAGATAAAAAACATACTTAATCTATGAAATAATTTAATAAAAACAAAATTATAACGTCCCATTTAATTTATAAACGCAATTAAAGGAACGCCACACATAAGAGAGCATAACAACGCAGTCTTGGGGTTCGCAACATCACCCCTACAACACTAGGCACACCACGATGCCAACAAAAGCAGAATAACTGTTTAACCAAAAGTTTACAATCTAATAGCCTCGAATACAGGGGCCATAGCCCTAAAGAAAACATGACGGAAAGAAGTATAAGATCCATCCCAGATGGCTAAGCAGCGGAATCGCCATTCCCTTGTTGACCACGAGAACCTTGCCCATTTGCTCCCATCAACCAAGTTGATGATCATCGCAAGGAAGAACAGCCACATACAACACAACCATGCAACAAAACGGGTAAGCTAGAGCCAACAACAAATTCATCATACAGTCAAATATATTTTCATCATCTCAATTCCATATAACAACCAAACATGTTATGACTCCTCATTCAATACACTACGACTCGACTCGACTCATCCGGATACGTATAACTTAGTCGGATTCAGCGGATGCTTGCACTTGTGGTGGATACCTCTGCTCAACCCTGAGCTGCTCACCCCCGAGCTATGTGTTACAAGTGTTATGATGAATCAAATCTCCCTCACCACAAGGTTAGCCCTTAATGAATTTCAGGACTCCTGCTACTCTCACCACAGGAGTCAGTCCGCTCTAAGTGAGACTAACTGGCCCCTTAGAGTGTCAGGATACAGTCCCTACCTTGAATCCTTACTTAGTTATACAGATGGGGCACCACCATGGACACCCACTAACAGGGGTCATGGGATTACGTCCCGACCACTGAAGCGCAACCCCGAAAGTCTCACCTAGAGACCCCAAGGACTTATGCATTGACACATACAGGACACAACCGCACAACCAAGATGATATTCACTACGCATGTATATGTTAATTGTACCGACCTTTAAGCCAACGCCTTTCATGTTCCAGGCTCAACACATTTCATCTCGTCATGAACCATTCATGTACCAAGGACTTCCAATTCATATCGTTATCATGCCTCTTTCATACCAACCCTTTCAATACAATCTCATGCCAAACTCATGTCAACCCTTTATACATAATTTCGCAACTTGCATTACTCTATCATACTCACACATACCAAGCCTTTAGCACAGATACTCAAAACCAAGCCAACATCATCCATACAAAACCAAGAAAAACATCCCACATTACACTGTCTCGCCCAGCACCTCGCTTAGGCTAGAGGGTTTCGCTCAGGCGAGACAGTCTGGCTCAGGCGAGTTCCCCCTCCGCCTAGGCGAGGGCACCAAACAGGAGCATGAACAACGCGGGATCTCGCTTAGGCGAGACCCCTCTCGCCTGGGCGAGTTGTCTGCTCGCTCAAAAATAAAAGAGCTGGTCGCTTGGGCGACCTTAGGCGAGAAAGGCCTGGGTGAGCCTCCGCCAAACTCGCTTAGGCGAGTTCGACTCGCCTGAGCGAAACTACCAGGTCTCGTCCTGGATTCACCTGCAACATATATGATTTCCAACGCCTCTTCATCATACAAGATACCCCACGCACCACAAACAACGATTTATCCATACAAACATCCAGTATGCTCAAACAGATCAAAGGCAACCCAAAAACAGATTAAGAACAACTCAAACTCGAAACCCTAACTTCCCGTACCTGGAAAAGGGCTAAGAGCGGGGTGCGTCTCCAACAGCGGAACGCGAAGCTCCAACGGCAGATTGCTGAGCTGTGGAACAGATGCGGGAGAACATACGTAAGCCTACGACGAACCCCTACTGGAAGTACAACATAAAGGTGGAAGAAAGGCAAGACCTGAGGTGTAGAGTACTTACATGAGACTAGGAACGCAACTGAGTTCACTGGTTCAGGGTTAGGATTAAACCCTAGCAGAGCTCTAGTGCGGAAAGGGCGACGGCTGCTGAGTTCTGCAAGAGTGGAAGTGAGTGTGGGATTAGGGCAACTCGAAAGCTTTTATCCTATGGGCCGGCCTTTAGGCCCAATCCTGTAGGGCAGCCCACTAACTTTAGGGCAGAAAAGAAATGGAACCTTATAAAACACTTAAAATATAGTTGTCTTAAAAATAGTTAAACATTTTGATATGATCTTCGTAAGTCTTTTTGAATTTTATTTTTAATTTTTATTTTTAATTTAATATAGTACATAATGATTGATATAATAAAGATTAAATGTAAAATTAGTGAATATTAAATATCAGTTAAATAGAATTAATGTGAAATTCTCAGGAGTTTGGTTAATTCATTTCATAAAAAGGATGCACTATATAATATATAAAAATATATGAATTTTGATAAAAGATATTGAGTTTTTTCTTTGTGAAAATTGCGTGAATTCTGAATTATATGATCTTAATATTAATCTTAACAAGGTAACATGTGATGATCAATCTCGTGATTTATCACTCACCTCCTCGTCTTTTTAAGGTGCAATGTCCTTTCCCAAATTGAATATCAGAATAGTCCCTTAATTTCTCATCAGATTTTCATATGTTAAATGCAATATCTGGTTATAGTGAGAACCATGGGTGATGGGATTTTTCAGAATAATAGAGGTAACTTTCCGAGTAACTTCACAATTGATTTTGGCATTGAAACTTCTTTTCTTGCTTATGTTGTTACAATTGTGATAGACATCAAACATGTGCTCACCGGTTGAAAGAAACAATGGCTTCAGTGTGAATTGGTGCTTGCAGTACAAGTTCTAGATATAGTCTTGTTACTTAGAATCTGCAAGCTAAATGGAGAAAATGCAAGGGGATCACATCGTTTTTATTTTTATTTTCCTGCTCTCATATTTTTCTTGAATGGAATATTTGTTCTAATAAGCTAGCCAATTATAATTTAGTTAAAAAGTTCTTAATGTTTAGATTTCATTAATTATGATTTCTTTTATAATAGAAGTGAGCTAATGGAATATTTGTGCTAATTGTTAAATATATTTTTCTTTAGAGTTAATTAACTTGTATCTCATTTACGGTGTATTTTATATGATTTTATTAAAGTATTTGTCATTTAGATTAACTATATGTTAATACAAAGTTTGGATTTAAGACTTTATGCATACTATCCAAACCGTCCAGCATTAGATCAATCTTAGTTTATTCTTCTATTTGTAACAATTTTCTTTAGAACGACGTAATATTGGTGTCAAGTGGAGAGACATAAAATGCAAGAAAATGAAGAACGGAGAAAGTGACATAAAGAAACATAAACAGATAAATAAGAAAATATAAGCAACATAAAGAGTGAGTTTCTTTGAGTATTTTTATTATTATTAAAAAAAATTCATATTTCTTTTTGTTTTAATTTTTTTTAGAAAATATTTATAAATATTTTCATGAAAAAAAAAATTTACAGCAACTGCCAATTTTTTTGCAAAATATTTTGCATAAAATATTTTTTACAACAAATTTTATACAAAATACTTACGAATTTTATAATTTTATAAAAAATAATTATTTATGAAAAAATTACCTATTAATTAAGATTCTTAAAAAATATAAACGGAACAAAGTATTTTCCTGCAAATTTACAACAAAAAAAAATATGAAATATAAGAATTTTTAGGAATGTATTTTTAATATTTCTAACAGAGAAAAACATTTATTATGTTTGTTTTTAAATATTTGCTTAATTAAAAAGAAGTACGGTAAAGAAAAATGGAATGGGAGCTATTTTAAAAAATAAAAGAGATACTTTTAATTAAAAACGTATTTTTTTAACCAAACATAAAGTAACATACGTACTTTTATGAAAATTACTTAATAATATTTATAGGAGATTTCAAGTGAGGTGTAATTTTCGTTTTAAAAGTATTTTTATGATTTTGATAATTAAATATAAATTTATTTAGTAAGTTAGTAATGGAGTTATTCAATATCTATTTTAATAAAAAAAATTAACTATTGTATCATCTTTATTATATTTTTATTAGATGACTCGTAAATATCTAATTTTACGTTTGATAATGATCATAAATAGAATACAATTTTCATTTTACGAAAATTAGTTTTATTAAATTGAGTTTAAGTTTACACAAACTCACTTAAATTAAAAAGAAATGGGTTGAGAATACAATTATTCTATTTGGCATTGTGGTCTTTGGTCTTTCCACACGTGTTTATGAAACGAGAAATGAGAAGAGAAACAAGCAATTGAAATTCTACCAACATAATCCATTATTATCTTTATTTATTTTTTTCAGCGTTCAATCATGAAGTTCTAAACAGAGTTTTCTTCCTCATCTACCACTGTTCCTACCCCACATTTACTATAAATACCCCAAACTCACACCATTTCTTCACCGGAACTTGTTCGCTAACCTAGCTAGCACGATCCAAATTCCAAAACCTTGCAACTCAAACTAGAGTTTTATCAAACACCTTCTGCACAAATTAACATTAACATGGACTCTCAGAGAATGAGCCAACAACACCTTCTATCCAAAATTGCCACCAATGACAAACATGGAGAGAATTCTCCATACTTTGATGGGTGGAAAGCATATGAGAGAAACCCATTTCACCCTACAGAAAATCCTCAAGGAGTTATTCAGATGGGTCTTGCAGAAAATCAAGTACGTGTGATTCTCCATAGACCCACCATGAAAAATGCAATTGTGTTTTCTTTATTATGATCAGTGGTGTTCATTTTCTTGCTGGTTTTTATCTTTTCCAGCTATGCTTTGATCTGGTTGAAGAGTGGATTCTGAATAATCCCGAAGCTTCCATTTGCACTCCTGAGGGAGTGCATCAGTTCAGAAACATTGCCAACTTTCAGGACTATCATGGGTTGCAGGAGTTCAGAAATGTAAGTCAGGAAATTAATTGAAAGGCAGACATAATATACGAAATCAATATTTTCTCACGTAAAGTTTCATTTTATTAAATTTCTACCCTAATATATAAAATATAAAATCTATTATCCGTATTTATAATCTCGATTTTAACTATCATAGAATCAACAATTTCTGATTAACACGGAGGTCAACCCACGACTTCTTCTATCCTTCTTTCTAAATTGATCTTACTTCTCCAAATTATTACTGAGGAGTTGGAACTCATGATCTTACCCTCTCGTTCCTTCTGTCTAGCGACTATTTCACCTTATAGGCTCTTAAACTCATAAGAAAGGTGCAATTTTTTTTTCTGGTTTTTCAGGCTATTGCGAATTGGATCTCAAAAGTGAGAGGAGGTAGGGTCAGGTTTGATCCAGACCGTATATTGATGAGTGGAGGAGCAACAGGGGCCAACGAGCAAATCATGTTCTGCTTGGCTGATCCTGGAGATGCCTTTATGATTCCTACCCCATTTTATCCAGGGTATGTACCTTCTCTTCCTTAAAATATGTGTTCATTCAATGAATGTCTCTGTGCTACTCACTATCAAACTTTTAAAGTGAAAAAACAAAACCAAACATTCATAAAGCCTTATAATAATAATAATAACACCTCTTCTTTTTATTTAAGGCAAAATTCAATGTCTTCACATTCTACTTACTTTAGTTTCAACGGCTTTTCTCAATATAATATTCATCAGAGTGATATTTTTGTTTCTGCTGAGCATTTTATGTATATCTGCTTACTGGTTTAAGTCTGGAATACTGTAGAAGTAGCCTAATATTTTGGCAGATTACGTTATCTGAAGTATCTAAGAAAACGTGGCATTCAAGGGTTTTTGTTGCGGATACCAAATAAGGTGAAGCTTGGGTTGTATCAATCAAAAAAATGTATCACTAATAGATGAAATAGTTGAGTCAGTTTTAATTTTATAAGCAAAATAAACTTTATAAAAGATGTGAAGAACAACAACACAAAGAGTGACATGATCTTAATTTTTTTGTGATATTAATTAAGGTTTTTTCTTTAAGTTAAACTGATTAATTTTATTTTTAATGTTACAAATGTTTCTAATATATTATTCTATACTGTTAAAAACAATATTTGGGTTTAATAACTTGTAAAACAAAAAAATTGACTTGCAATTATTTATAACTTATATGCGGATCATTAAATTATAATTATTTTTTCTATCTTTTTATTACGAAATATATATCCTCTTATGGTATGAATTTCTCTTCTGGTCTTTGTTGCATTTTTGTGATAATTTGGAAAAGAAAGATCAGAGAAATTATGTTCAAACTATTAAGCGTGCGACGGTTGAGGTTAGTCAACACGCGTGTGGTTTTTCGTTCACATATATGTTAAGTCCAAATTAGACACTTCGTGATGCAAGCTAAGTGGATTATAACTATACGTTGACCTTTAGAAAATGGAACATGGAAACTATGAACATTTAGGGTGACTCATATTCAAACACAAACGTCAGCACAATACAATAATTACACACACATGCAGCTCTATAAATTTTTCAGAAATTTAATTCCGTAGGTCAAAATTTCTTCAAAATATCAAAAGAAAATCTTCTTTTTTTTTTCAAGGAATGTCTTTTGCCCTAAACCCAACTATGTTCTTCTTTTAACTGATTTCTGCATTGATATATTTAAATTTCCAATTAATTTGCTTTAGAGATTATGCGCTTTTTACTGAAAATAACTTTTTAAAACTTTATTCAAGACTCTTGTAACTCTTTCCAGCTACCCACTTAATGCGTGGACCACAATACATAATATATTCACTGTGGCTGAATTGGTCAAAGGAGAATTAAACCTGATAGGGTGATTACACGCATGTTATTATAATAACGTGATGTGATTAAGAGGTGGAAAAATTAATTAACAACTTCTCATCAATGGCAAAATGTGATCATATATATGATTACGTAAGTGTATACTTACACAACACAAAACACAAAGAATGACATGTATGCTTTTAACAGAGTGATAAAGATTGATATATCTTCATATTTTACTACAGATTCGTTCGTGACTTGTGTTGGAGAACCCAGGTGCAGTTAATTCCTGTTCACTGTCATAGCTCCAACAACTTCAAGATAACAAGAGAAGCTCTTGAAGAAGCATACAAAAAAGCCAAAGAGGACAACATCAACGTTAAGGGGTTGATCATAACAAACCCCTCTAACCCTTTAGGAACAACCTTGGACAAGGACACGTTGAAGAGCCTAGTGAACTTCATCAACGAGAAAAACATTCACTTAGTCTGTGATGAAATCTACGCTGCAACTGTGTTCAGTAGTTCCCCCAGTTACGTAAGCGTGGCTGAAGTGATCCAAGAAATGGAACACTGCAAACGCGAACTAGTTCATGTCATTTATAGTTTATCCAAAGACATGGGGTTCCCTGGTTTCAGAGTTGGCATAGTTTATTCATTCAACGATGAAGTGGTGTCGTGTGCAAGGAAAATGTCTAGCTTCGGCTTAGTCTCGTCGCAAACTCAACACATGCTGGCTTCGATGCTTTCCGATGAAAAGTTTGTGACGAGGTTTCTTTCGGAGAATTCAAGGAGGTTGGAAGAAAGGCACGAGAAGTTCATGAAGGGGCTTGAAGAGGTTAACATCGCTCGGTTTCCAAGCAGTGCAGGACTTTTCTTCTGGATGAACTTGAAGAGTTTGTTGGAGGAACCAACTTTTGAAGCTGAGTTGAAGCTATGGCGTGTGATCATTCACGAGGTGAAGCTGAATGTGTCACCAGGGTCTTCTTTCAACTGTTCTGAGCCTGGTTGGTTTAGGGTTTGCTTTGCCAACATGGATGATGAAACAGTGGATATTGCACTCAACAGGATTCGTGAACTGGTGGGGAAAGAAACAAAGAAACCAGTGGGAATCAAACGTTGGCAACTGAATCTTAGACTCAGTTTTTCTTCGAGGATGTTTGATGAGAGTGCCATGTCTCCTCATTCACCTCTTGCATCACCTCTTGTTCAAGCCACTTGAATATTCGACAAGGGTTTGCATGAACATCTATCGTTTCAACAACTATGAACTATGATATTGTCTGAGTCTGAAAATATTTTATATATTTTTTTTCCTAATTAGGTTTGTTTTTCTAATGTTGTGGAGGGTGCTTAGGGTATTTTCACGTTTAGGTTGTCCTAAAGGGCTAACTGTGTAAGGTAGCTAGGGTGACTGAAATGATCGGTGCAATATTGCAGTTATACATATGATTGGAATAAATTTGCCCACTTTATATTTGGAGAAAGTTTCGTTTTTCCATATATGTAACATTCATGCATGAATCAAATAGTGATGATATTGTTTTCTTCAGTGATTCATCATAACTGCGTTGGATTATATATTTTTAATTAATTGCATGAACTTGTGACGCAAAGTTAAATTGTCGGAAATACCAAAGTTTCTAAAATATATATTTTAAAAGTTGAACAAAAAATTATATTTTTTTTCTTTTTAATAATCAATAAATTTTTACTTTGTAAATTAGTATCAAAATTTGTCACTGTAATAATCAACAATTTTTTATCATGAACATTAATTACTAATAAAGCATTTTTTTGGTTAGTGTTACATGAATGGAGTCCATTTTCACATCCTAATTTCTTGATAAATGTTGTATATTGATTATGGTAGAATTATAATTTTGTGTTTTTTCAATAATAGTAAAAAAATTAATCTTGGATCTAAAATTAATTAAAACTAGATAATAAAAGAAAATTGAACTAGTATAAAAATATATTTTTATTCCTTGTGTCTTCTGTTCAATTCTTTCATTTTCCTTAGAAATAAAAAATTATTAAGATTGATTCTAAAATTTGGGGTGAAGTGATTCACAACTTTTTATTAAAAGACAATTATTCTGTTATTCTTTTAAGAGAATTAACCTCTTTTACGTATTGTACAACCTTCCACTCATACCTTTAAAAGAAGTAGATTTATCATGTTGATTTTTAAAGCACATGTTAGCATAATCCTAATTAATGAAAAGAAATAAGGTTAATTATATAATATTTGAAGGTTCATCGATTGATTAAAGTTTCGAACTTTATGTGACCAATGTGCATATATAAGCATAGCGTCACTCGTTCCATGGAGCGTGCATGAATCACATAATATTATTATATTGAGATATTCAATGTCATTCTTTGGTACCTTAATTCGCAAGGGAGAGAATATGATGACTATAGTGTGAAAAGGGTACTAATTAAGTGTCTTATTTTCGTTGTGCATATCTACTCATCCAATCTAATAAAGTTTAAACTATTAAATTATGATTATTATTATACCTACTTATATTCTCTTATTGAATGCACCACGACTCCTTATATACCACTACCTTGTTGACTGAAACCACACCCCAGTCAATTTCTATTTTTTTATTTATTAAAGTAATTATGTTTGAAGTGAGTTATTATAATATACTAATTAATGAGAAGTTGAAAGTATTTGAAGACAACCATGTCTGAACAAGATTTACAGCTTTCGTTTTTTTCTCTGTTTATATTCTATTTCTAAAGGTTAGTAAAATACCTTACTTTTTTTAAGAAATGATTCATTTTATCTACTGTCATTAAACTTAAGACAACATTAATTGCTAATTTTTTGAATTCACTTGATTTTTTATTTTTTTAGCTATTTGGTAAAAAAAAACATTGGTTATATATTTTTAATAGAGAGCTGATACTTTCCCACTCTTTGTTCTCTACTTCCTCTTAAGAAATTCATGTAAGAATCTTTTATTTAATAGCTTAGTTTAAACTTAAATTAATCATATTAATTTAATATTTCGTTATTAAACATGATCTTAACAACTTTATTTAATGATTTTTTATTTAATAACTTAATTTAAACTTAAATTTATCATATCAATTTAATGTTTTATTATTAAACATGATTTTCAAATTGGAGTATTTATAAAAACCGGTGTAAAAGAAATTTTTATCTGTTAATTAATATACACATTATAACAAGAATATTTTTAAATAAAAACCATTTTAATTAGATTAGAGACCAATTTAAACATTTATTTTTTGCTACTTAAAACTTTTTTAGTTAATATTAAAAGATTAATTTAGAATCTAATTTACAAATCAATTATAATATTTTATACATAATAGAAATTATTTTAGATATTAATAAATTTTAATTTATAAATTAATATTTAAATTAGTTATCAAAAATAATTAATTATGTTTTTCTCTTAAAATTAGTTTTGATTTAAGAATTTTATGTGCAGTGACATGTTTCAACACGTCAGTCTAAAACAATTGAGGTTGTGTTTTCATTTTTATTATTTTTAATTATGTATTCTTTTCGAACCATAGAATAAGTAAACTACTTATCATACTTTTTAGAAAGTAAAAAGTTTAACACATCACACAAGAAATCTCTGAGAAACTTCCACTGCATAATATGATCAAATAGTTTGGAACCAGTTGCTATCTATCTTTACTTACAAGTTCCAAAAACTATACTATGAAAAAAACGACTTCTACTTTTCTAAAATTTCTCTATTTATTATATTTGCATCGAAATATAGTTTATGAAAATTCCTATAGATATTTGAGAAACAATCCAGTCCCAGATAGCTATATATCATCACCTTTATCTTCTGAGGAAATCTTTTGTCGAGATTAGGGTATGTACTTGATAGATGTTGAAAACAACAAGTGTGTGCTTTTGTTTCCATTTGTATTATTGTTCTGATACGTGTAACTATGAAATGTGGTGAAGAATAAATATCCGAGGTTAGAGCATGGCTTTTCCAATTTGTTATAATTCGTTCTTACATTTTTGGTCGGATAAAAAGTGAAAGGAAAGGTATGTTGAGTGTTGTTAGCTTTTCAGGTCTTTTTCCACCATTGGAAGGGAACACAGTGACCCACACATTCTGCATTTTCATTGCATCGCATATCAAAATTCAACTCTCTGTCTCTGAAACCAAACCTAACTAAGTCTTCGCATGCAGTTGATAACTCAAATGAATCTGAGTGGAAAACAAAATCTAAGGTACCGAACTGATGATTTTGTGGCAATTTGAGTGGTGCATAATTGGAAGCTTTTCTTGTCGTCTGGGACATGTTCATTCGTTTCCTGTTCCTTGACACTGTTAGAACATTCATGCACTAATTACGTGAATTTGTGGTACTTTAATGCTTCAGGTTCCATCAGTGCTTAATGCTTTGAATGGTGAACAACAATGAAGGGTCGCAATTTGCAAATTGCAAGCTAAATATGTGTAAGTCGTTATCTAAACTCATACACAGTTGAATAGAAGGTTCGTTTGATGAAATAGTGGCTCAGCTGGGCCACTTGGCTATTGCAGATTCTGTAACATCTCCCTCTCATGATTATCATTGTTATGTTTGATTTGATGTCCTTAGCAACAAAACTTGAGGTACTCAAATCTTCACACTTCTAAAATATGAGAACAAATTAATTCATGGAAATAAAAGAAGAATCATAATTTTATTATTATTATTATTATTAGTGTTAAATAATCATTTTTACACATTTTGAATTATCAGAACATCTCATAGATTATGCTGGAACATATAGTAATTCATTATCCTCCCTTACTCCAATAATTGATTGTCTCTTTCCTTCAATTAATTACTCTTTCGATATTGAAAAATATATTATATGAATTTATAAAGTAATATTAATTTGTTTAATTTTAAATTCAAATTATATATCTCATGTGAATATGGTCTATGTAAATAAGATGTTAAATTATTTTATATTAATACAAAATTTTGTGTGTATGATTTATGTGAAAAATCCTATCATGTAACTATAAAATTTGATAAAATCTAAAAAGTATTAAATAGTATAACATTTTATATCTTGGTGATTTTGTGAAAAAAAAAGAAAGAAGAAGTTGTGTTTCTATCTATAGTGACCCAATTTAATATAGTCTTTCTCTTCCCAATATGGATGTTGGACATACAAGCATTTTTCAGGTTAATTTATCAAATATTATTAATTTACTTTTGTATTTTCTTAAAAGTTGGATTTTTAAAATTTTACCAACATCAGGTTCCTTCTCTACATCAGGTTCCTTCTACATACACACCATCTTTCAATCTTAACCTAAGTTCTTTTCAAGTTCATCTCACAGTATATTCAAGACATCTACAATCACATCACTATATGCTTATAATTCAACTTCACCTATTGTTAGATATGTATAAGCCATATAAAGGAAAAAAAAAACACTAAGAGATATTTAGTAAAAACAATTCAAAGAAAGTTTGGTTATTGATTTATTAGAACTTTGATCAATATATACAATATTCTATCATAGAAAAAGAAAAGTAAAACCTAATAAAATAATAAAACAGAATATTTGATAATAATAACAATAATAATAAAAAATAATCAAAAATATGATATCTTTATCGATATAAATTAAAGCAAAGTAAAAAATGTATAATATCTTTATTACTTATGGATTGTTATCGATCTACAATGTCTTTAGAACACTATGATAATAAAGGGGATGATGAAGATGATAATGGTCAAAATAATGATAATATTAAACAACAATTTACCATTCTAATTGAACCGAATATGGAAAACACCGAAGACTTAGAAAACAACAAAGAATACCATCATATAATACTGATTCATACAAATAAATATTTATATTGGGATCATCATTTATGTTTATTTTAATGGATTTGATTCGCTATAATTTTGTTCTTACTTTATTAACTGTCATATATTCAATTATTTAAATTAATTTTAAACATTAAATTAATTAAATAAAAAAATAGAAATAAATTCCATTAGATATAATAAAATAAAAATTAAAAAATACTTTACTTTAAACAAAAATTAAAACCACTAAAAAAAAAAATATTACTTTTAAAAAAAAAATTTTAAAAAATATAAAAATAAAAAAAATTAAAATTAAAAAAAAAAAAAAAAAAAAAAAACTAAAATCATGCTACCTCATGAATTAAAATGTGTTATTGAACAAGTATGAACATATTCAATCCTCAATACTAAATGTACATTAGTTATCAATTTTAAACATAACAATATCCATTCATCCAAATATTTCACTACAACTAATTTGCTAATTTGTTGCTTTTAATTTTTTTACAAATATTGAATCAATCCAAAGGTATTTTAAATTCAATTCCACCAAATCACTAATCTAATTAATATAGCTCCTCGAGAGCATCTTAACAAGTGGAATCTTGTCGGGGGTTTTGAAGTTTTTTAACATAGGAGACATATTATATATATTAATTGTTTTATTTTATTCTATATTTACAATATTTAAATTTTATTTTTTTAAATTTAAATAATAACTAAATATATTTTTATATAAATAAATGTTTAAATTTGAAAAATTTTCTAAAAATTAATTTAAAAAAATTATTATGTAAATATTTCCAACAAACATCTCTTATATAATAATCTTTTAATGTGTTATTGACAAAATAAAACGTGATTACATATTGAAAGTTCCGTTCCAAAAGGAATAACAAAATAGATGAAAAACAGCGATATTTTCTGTGAGAGACCAAATGTTCATCGCAAACATCCCATAAATGAATCCACCTCAAAATTTATATATATCTTTAGTAAATACATACCTAAATGCACCGCAAAATTTAACACGTTACTTATGTTCCCATATATTTTAATATATATATATATATATATATATATATATTAAAAACAAAGTTAGTTAATTAATTTACGTAATGATTAATTATATTTTAATAAAATAAAACTCAGTTTATAATATTCAAGTATGAATTTAAGATAATTTATGATTTTTTTTCCATGAATGGAGCCCATTTTCACATCTAATTTATTGACAGATGTTGTATATTGTTTATGGTAGACTTATAATTTTGTGATTTTTCAAGTACATTATTTGAAACCTTAATTTATAAGGGAGAGAATATGATGATTATAGTTAGAGTTGTCAAATTAGTCCATAATTCATGGGTCCGTCTTGATCTACTCTTCAATAACTCTCCTTTAGGGGACCCTAAGGTAGGGGTAAAAAAAAAGTTACAGCATTTAAAACCCTTCTAAAAGTGTGTTAGAGTCAAGGTCAAGGTGGATTAGATCCCATTACGAGACTTTAATTAACTCTTAACAACATATTTAGCTTGAGTCAAAGGTCGAGCATAGTGGTCTCAAGCTGAAGATCGAGACGGGGTGACCAAAATTAAGGTTGGAATTATCCATTTCGAACAAAAGCTCTAAACAGGCTGACCCAAACCTAATGCCAAAACAGGCCAACCCAGGAAAAAGGTTGAGATGAATTGATACGGACGAAGGTTGAGACGGGTCATCCCATACCGAGGCCCGAGACAACCAATCTGGGTAGAAGCCCGAGAAAGGTTGGCTTGAGAGGAAGGTCGAGTCGAACAGGTTAGGATGAAAGATGATACAAGCTAGGGTCGAGCAAAAGCCCAAAACGGATCGAGCTAGGTTGAAGGTTGTGATAGACCAAGCTAAAGGTCAAGACAGGTCGGTAGAGATGTAAGTCTAAACAGTTCGACCCGAGCCAAAGGTCGAACCAGGAACATCGACCAACTTTCAACCGATGTTAGCCAGGGGCCGACTCGACCGACCTTTATTCGGGTTTGACTTGACCGACCTTTGTTCGGGGCCTACTTCGCCAAATTTGGCCGAATTTTGAGTTGGGCCGACTTAGCCGAATTTGGTTAGGACTAACTCAACTGAATTTGATCAAGGCCGACTTGATCAAAATTCGATTAAATTTTGAGTAAGGTCGATTTGGTCGAATTTGGCCAAGGTCGACTTAACCGAATTCGTTTCAATCAAGGTTGATTCGACCAACAATGGTCTTTCGCCCAAATTTCGGTTGGAATCGACTTTACTGAATTTGGCCGAATTTTCGTCACGATCAACTTGAACAAATTCAAGCTAATTTTGACAAGGGTTGACTCAATCAAATTCGGCCTATTTCAATCTTGGTCAACTTGGCCAAATTTCAATATAGGACCACTAAGATGAATTGCGACTGGGTCAACTCAGTCATATTCTGACGAATTTCGATCATGATCAACTCAAGCAAATTTTAACTAGCTTCAACTCGACTGAATTCAGTCGAATTATAACTTAGGCTAACTCCACCAAATTTCGAACGCCTTGAATCAACCGAATTGTGACGAATTTCGACCTAGGCTGACCTGCCTAAATTCGGCCAAATTTTAATCAGAATCGTCTTGGCCCAGTTCTATCTGAATTCAAACTCTGTTTTAACTGTATTAAGTAGTGACCATCAATTTAAAAAAATCTAAGGCGTGATCGAATTTGTTTTCCTTGCTGGATTTTGGCGGGCATAGAGACAAACATTCATCAATGAGAAAATGATAAAATACATACTCGAACACAATTTAGGATGATGTGAACGGACTCGGTGGAAGAAGAGGGCGTGGCGTGGTGAAGAGTAGCAGAAGAAGCATAAGAAAGAAGAAATACGCAGGACGGATTGGTTGTGTCGGGATCGTACTGCCTAGTGTAGAGCAAGGCTTCGAATCATTGGTCCTGCTTCTGTTTCCTCCCAAATGAAAGGCTTCAAAATCATAAGCACAAATATAAAGCATTACAACACAATCATTTACATATCATTAATGTGGACTCCTCGATAACTTCAAGTTAAGTGATGATATAAAATTCTAGTTTGAGTCTCCATTTTAGTTAAAGGGTGATATAGCATCAAATTTCATGACAGTTATTTTAATAAACTAAACTACACCAATGAATCTAAAAAGGCCAATAGATATGTCCTAAATTGAATTCTGAAAAAATTATTTTTAAAATGAAAATTAGTATATTTAATATTATTTTTCAATCAAATTACATTTTATAAATTTAAACATTCAAAATCAAATTCTATCGTAGTTCATACTCCTTTACTCACATATTAGTTTCTCCTTTTCGGATACAGCCACTGTAATGAATGTATAAATAGTTGAAATTTAAGTGCATATGATCAGGTGTGAATTCAACAAAAACTATGCAGAGTATTATTATCAGTATCAGTGTATACACGTATAGAATGAGCGTTCAGAGAGAAAAAAAATCATGGCATAACAAATCAAATGCCAAACCAAAGGACGCAGAATCTATAAATACTTGCTTTTATGGATATGGATAAACCTATTACTAGGACAGCAGCATTTGAGAGCATTGTACAAAATAAACTTTACCTTCTTAGTGGTACAAAAGAACGGAAAATTGGTTATAACAAATATCTAAGGAGTGGGTGAAGTGTCAAAAAGGAGAAACAAAATCACAATTGTTTCACCATGAAGGAACTTTTACAACTGCAACCACCAACTGCACTGGGGTTTTCAGTCACCTGCACATGAAACCAGAGTCGGTAAATTGTCATCGGTTATATGCCTTAATGATTTTAATATGCAACCTTATAGCACAGAACAAAGTAATGATAAGTGATGATCATATACATATTACATCCCAAACAGTTATGTAAGTTTTCATGTCAACACTATTTTGCAGACATACTACACTTTTCTCATGGAAACAGCAGTAATTGAAGAAAATATAAGTTATCACAAACATGCTATTAAAGTGCCGCTGCAAAAATTTCTCTTTAATAAACATGAAATCATGAAACGAACAAGAGAAAAATAAGGTTATGAAATCATTTAAGAGTGGATCCAGACAGTGTTATCACAGATGATGGTTATTGCTGATTCTGCTTAGAGGGGATAAGTAATATCAGAGTATCGAATCATGCTTCTTAAATGTTTTAGTATCAAAAGACAGAACAAGAAAAATTAAAGGATTACGTTGTTGATTACAAATCAATTCAAATCTGTTAAGATTTTGATTGCAACAGGTTCACCTGCGAAATTTTTTTAAATAATTTCAGATAAATTCCAATTTTATTTTTGTTTTTTGCACTTCAAAATTCCCGAGATTTCATAAGATGGATTATTAGTGTCCTCAGAAATCAGAACTATAACATAGTAGTGAAATCAGCAACACGCAAATCCAAAACTCACTATTAACACATGCAGATCAGCTAGACCGACAACAATTGTATGCATGCGGTACTAAAGGAGATAAATAGGTGTGCATTGATACTTTTTCTGAAAACTTTATGAGAATACAGCATAGGGCGTGCTTAGCTTAGCCTATTTTTGATGCAAATTTTCTTCTTTTTTTCTTTTTTGAAAATTTTTATGAGAGCAATCGAAAAGAAAAAGGAAACAAGTATTTCTTAAAAGAAATCAATTTACAAACGTGCACACAAAACATTCTTCCCTAGGTGTAACCATAAATATAAAGTTCTGTGACAACAATGGTGCAGTGCTAATATGAAGACAACAGTTTATGCTCACTCACAAGTGAAATTGTCTTACCACGAAAGCTGAACGGATTAGCTCCTCAACATAATCAACCGTTGCCCCTTTTACAAATTCGTATGATATGTTGTCAACGACCAATTTAGTTCCTTCTCTCTCAAAAACTCTACAATGTAGTGATAAAAATGTCAGAACAAGGGCTTAGCATATCATTATTGAAATTTCCATGAGAAAAGGTAATACCTATCATCTGAGTTAATTCGGTCATCAAGATTAAAAACATATTGGAATCCAGAACAACCACCAGTTTCCACACTCAAACGAAGCATTTTTCCACTAGTCGATGATTCACTTGCTTCCAGTTCCTTCATTTTCTGTTGCGTTGACACGGTGTAGAAATGAGTCAATAATAAGTATTGAACTCACGTTGTAATATATACAGCTTCATGGAATTAAATTAGTAGAATCAAATTTAGAAAGGATGACCCTACGATGCAATAAGTAATTTAGTATAACCTGCATCTTCTAAACAATAGTCACATCACATAAATTATGTATTCCAACGACGTGCGCCAATCATCGAAGAAATACTGAACAAAGCTTGTTTGTGTTTTTCCCTATACTATAATGGGACACAAAAAACCACCACAGTGGTTGTTGAACCCCCAATTTTCCATTGCCAAAATACAAATCGAGGTACAAATCACGTACGCAAATCAATAGCTATACCAAGCAAAAAATAAAAACATATTTTAATTGTACTAAAGCAGTGACCATCAATTTACAAAAATCCAAGGCGAGATCAAATTTGGTTTCCTTGCTGGGTTTCAGCGGGCATAGAAACAAACAAAGATCAATGAGAAAATGATAAAATAATGAAAAATTAAAAGGGGACATACTCGAATACAGTTTGGGGTGATGTGAACGGGCTCAGCGGAAGGAGAAGAGGACGTGGCATGGTGAAGAGTAGCGGGAGAAGCATAAGAAGAAGAAAGACGCAGGAGGGATTGGTTGTGTCGGAATCGTGCTGCCCAGTGTAGAGCAAGGCTTCGAATCATTGGTCCTGCTTCTGTTTTCTCAAAATGAAAGGCTTCAAAATCATATTCATATGCACAAATATGAAGCCTCACACAATATTATGTAAGGATAACACAATCATTTAAGTATAAATCAATCTTATAAAATGTACTTGTAATATATATATATATATATATATATATATATATATATATATATATATTAATTTGCTGCTGGTATTTCCAATTAATGTGAACTCCTCAATAACATCAAGTTAAGTGATGATATAACATTCTAGTTTGAGTCTCCATTTTAGTTAAAGGATGATATAGCATCAAATTTCATAAGAACGACACTTATTTTAATAAATTTAAGAGTCAATCAATTATAATTACGGCTAAAAACTAGATCACACACCCAAATGGAACCAGCTATATGGAAACGAGCGAATAATACTAATCTTACCAACAGAGAAGAGAAGCCTCAGGGATGCTGCGCCGGTCTCTTGCGTTCTGAAATACAAGAATTTATAGAATTATAGGAAAAAAATTATATATTGTAGGAAGAAACTTCCTTATATTGCTTGTTGTTTGGTGTTGGGCTTCAAGACTTTTCTTATAGGGTTAGAAAAAATATATTGAATTACACAATTTAAGACAGTAAGTTAGACTTTCAGATTATGCAATCCTAAAACTTATATTTAAAAGTCTGTATTTTAGAATATACAATTTAAAAGTCTTTTTTACGAAAAAAAATAATTTATAGATTGTATAATTCAAAATAGACTTTAAAATTTGGAATGATTTACAGATTGAGTAATAAAAAACTTATATTTTGTACCAAAAAAATTTTACAATATGAAATCCTGAAAGATATTTTCAGATTACAAATTCCAAAAGTTATTTTTTACATTAAAAAGACTATTAAATTGTGTAATTAAAAAGGCATTTTCAAGTTACAGAATTTAAAACATTTTGCTGACGTAAAATCTCAATGTTTCTATCATGAATTCACCATACACCTGATGGACAAAGTTGTGGTGTCAACAAGTGATGGTAAGAAAAATGAATGATGATATTTTGACATCATACAGTCATTTGATAATTTAAAATAATGATATTTTAATTATATTTATATTATTTTTTAATATATATATATATATATATATATATATTAAAATGGAGTGTCAAATATATATATTGTTAACTAGTATCAAAATAACTTTTTCCTAAGAGAATAAGACAATTTGTCTTTACACACCCGTAAAGATGGAAGATGAAACTACAGTGATTCAAATGTTGGAACTTCTAATTCTTAAACACCAAAATTTTGATTAAATCTATAACTATATATAAAGGGGATTCCCTCTTTTGTGTCCACATTTCATAATTCCAACTTTACCCTTTATAATTTAATTATTTATTAAATTTTTAAAAATTAACGGTTACTTTTACAAATTTTTATAAAATTATTTACTTATCTCCTTTTTCTTTTTTTCTCTTACTATTCATCAACAGTTATTTTTCTCTTATTTTCTCCGTACATTTTATTTTATTTTTTATAAATATACTTTTATTTTGTT
>Ga0214544_1001274_pt1 | contig 51572 bp, 19 predicted proteins | sample CNSS3metaG_FD_160074 | JGI IMG/M metagenome (GOLD analysis project Ga0214544, IMG submission 160074) | Root nodule microbial communities from cowpea collected in UCLA plant growth center, Los Angeles, California, USA - CNSS3 | ecosystem: Host-associated > Plants > Roots > Nodule | place: USA...
TATATATATATATATATATATATATTATGTTATGTTTTCTGAATTGCTTTTATAACGGTTGGATTGGATAAATTGCAGCTACTACCTAGGTTTTCTTATTCCTATTGAAGTTCATCTGCTTTGGTAGCAAAGCGCATTAATTATTTACTGAGCAGACTTCGTTCTGTGCTGGTTTAAGGGTCACTTTTTACAGCCACATAATTTCAACGGTGGCATTTCATTTTCCCAATCACCAAATCTTCGTTTATTTTTTGTTATCATTAGGGCAACAAGAGCATCTTCTGTCAAAGTCAAAAAAGGAGAGAGCAATCCTTCAGAAGATGTGATCACATCACAGTTCGCAGGTGCACATGACAGAAATATGACCAGATCAAAGTTAGGGTAGTTGTGTTTATAAATGTATTTATTTTAGCTTTTGCAGAATCAAATAACAGTCCTCTTAAGCTCTGACACTATCAAATGATGGTCATTTTGGTAGTTTTAGACTTTTAGCAATTAAGTTAGCCACTCTTCATATTTTTTGCATCTAATTTAATACATGTCAATAGAACCACGTGCAGTGTAGGTTTTTGTTTATAATTAGTAGTAAGGTAAATAAAATTACTTCTCTACATTTTTTGGTGAAATGAGAGCATTTACGCTTAGAATGAAAGACATTAATCAAAGACGTTATACTACTTTCAAAAGAAGCTAAAACTGAAAGCTATGTAGTGACAGTGTATTCTAATAAAATGTCTTCACAGAATCATAATGAATAAATCCAATGAAAAGGTTAGTATTTTCATGGATTGAATTATTCTATACAGAAATATAATTCTTCAAATTATCTGGTACTACCAACACAACAAAGAACATAACTTATATATTGTACTATAGGTATAATATATAAGTTCTGTACCATTGGTATGATTTTCTAACTAAATTTGGAGTGTTGCATCGATACTTTGCATTTTATTGAACATATTACATATTCATAAGATGAAATTTTATATTTAACCGGAGCACTACACTATTATACTTACACTATAAATACCATCAAATCCTTCATCGCATAAATACCTGGTCCCCATTTACGGGAAACTCATCTGAACTAACATTTTAGCGCAAAGCCTTAGTCATCCAAATGGAAAGTTGGATAAATCAGTAGTAGATTGATATTAGACGAAAGCGAGTTTCCTCAACCTGGAATGCTAAATAGATCGTCTGGGTATGACTTAAGTCCCACATCGTAACACAATATGAAATAAAACTAACTTCTTTTATATAAATAGCTAAGATGAAATTGTTAAGGTATGATCCTTCAGGCAGTTAATGGGATATGAGGAGTGGTTTGGGCTCGCAAAGTTTATGCGAGTAGGGTGTTCGCCCCAAAGCCTGGTTACGACAATTTAGCACCCTCCAATTTTTATTCTGATCCCTATGCCAGGAGGATAAGTTTATTACAAATATTTATTTGTAACATTTATTTTAGAATTTTTATTTTAAAAATTTATATTGTTGTTTTAAAATATTTGTATTATTATTTTAAGACCTTTGATGGGTACAATATTAGTAGTTTATTTTGTAATTCATAAATATGTTTCTGTTGGTTATGTTCAATTGAAATTCAGAATTAAGAATATATATATATATATATATATATATATATTAAAGTAAATTATTCTTTCTTAAATTTATAATATTATTGAATACCATATTGTTTTCCCAAATATCATATTATCATTTGTAGTTATATTTGGCATACAGACATCAAAATATGGTAAATTTATTTTTATAAATTAGTAGTTTTTGAAATATTTTATATTTTAATTTAATCATTTCACATCACATATAATATCACATATAATCATGTAAAAAACATTGATCACAAACAATTAAAATCAAATGTTTTATATCCAGTGATTTACTATCATCAAAATCAAAAGTTTCACATCTATTATACTTCCATCGCAAATGCATATAAGGAGATTTCATCCTAGAATCTTCCATAGAGTTTATGACTTATTAGGCATGATTATTTGTTTATATAGTAAGTAATAAAAATATCTATCGAATTTCATTACTAAATATCTTTTTTATGTGACGTGAGTTCATCATCAGTAGAATCAGAATAATCTCATTCTTAAAATCTTTATACAATACAACATCTAAAGATAACATCTTTTCTAGAAAACAACTACATTTACATCAAATATATATCAAATCAACATCTCACTATAGATTATGATACATGCTTTAGTTTTGTTTTATCATTATCTTGCATATTTTTATTTTAAATCTCAACAATTGACTTTTATATACAATATTTTTCCTATCACTTAGTGAGCACTTAAGCTCTTCTAGTGTAACAATTTTAAAGTTTTCAAAAATTAAGGCTTGTTTAGTTATTCATCCAGTGAAATATTTGTAAAGGTATATTAGTCTAGCAAACACTTGACTCACTCATCAATCAATCCCTTCTGAGTACTTTGAATTTTAATTAAAAAAATTTGTTAAGCAAGAAGTTTGGCTCGTCTAATGAGCAAGTATTATAAGCTTATAACAAAATAATTTGTCAAGTAAGACCAAACTCGCCAAACGACCTAATAACCACTAACTCTCTAGACTATAATAAAATGAATTGTGCTTAGCAATTCACCTAATGAGCCAAGAAATTGGATTTCATTTTATAAAGACTACTATTTCTATAAAACTATCTTATTTATCTTATGAATACATTCTCTCTAAGTTTATGCTATAATTATCTTTTGAAGATCACATACTATCATAGAGAACCTAACGTAGAATAGGACAATTTTAGTCAATCAAAATCTTCTTTGAGTAAGTTCATCTCTTAAGTCAATTTTAAAAAATTTTGCATGCATGTACTCTAGAAGCATTGCATGTGATTCAAAAGGATTCAAAATGAATCTTTATTTGCTTAAAATTGTTAGGATACATGTTCAAATTGTTGATATGAGTTTTCCATGTACAAGTATTGCATTTTGTGTGAGTGAAGACTTTTAGAAGTCTAATGGGATCAAGAAACTCAGTCCTAATAAGGAGATCTAGTTGAATCTAGTTGTAGAAATGTTGTGATCACCATGCTTAATTTAAGCTATTTGAAAATTGTTGAAATTTATATGATATGTTGAATGAAGATGTTGTAATATGACTTGTGTGGTGACTTTTAAAAAGTTGGATACATCAGTTTGATCATATTGATTCATTATACTATTTTTTAGAATTGAAATATATATGTTATGATTTGAAAAGAGATAAAAACACTAGTGGTAACTTATAGATCAAACTAATATATGTAAGATTTCTAAAGTTCTATAAACTCGTTAGGCGAGTCATCCACCAGCTAAGATAAATTCAATTTTTCAAAATTAAGAAAACTTAGGTTGCTTTACTTATACTTTTAACTTTTTTTACGTACTTACATTTTGAATTAAAATATGTTTTCACTTAATGATATTATGTTTTTTCGTGTGTTTTTCTTTTCTGCAAAGATCAATTTACAAAAATTTATGAGCCACCAAAAATACAACAATGCATGACAGAATAAAGAAACAAAAGTTAAAAACAATCTGGATTTGTCCGCAATTTTTTTACAAAACGGAACCTTAATCAGTGTCCCTCCATCAAAACTGTGAAGACACCTAACATAAAACCACTTCAAGGTCCCATGCCTTAAATTTTTAAGGCATACATCAGAGTGAGAGAAGTTAAGTTACCAATCAGACTCTTCAAACATCATTATTTCTAAAAGCTAATTTTCAAATCAAACTTCTGACCTTTAGAAACATGAAAGCAGTGCATGACTTTTCCATTCATTGAGCTTCTGATTCATTTGGCCTTTGGTTATATGATTAATGCATCCTTTTCTTCCCGAGACTCTTTCACTACTTCCTAACACTCATCAAAGAACTACTAATCAAATTCTACTAATAAAAAGGCAGTACTTGAAATAAAGAAACACTTCAAATGTATAGAATTGTTTCATGCATCAAAACAGAGTGATAATATGTTATGGTGACCTCATTCTGGTGCATGTCCAAGACAATGAAGAACGTGAATACATTTTGTTTATCAAACGTTATTGTTCATCTCTCGATCGTGTGTTTGCTATGGCAATGCAATTCAAAGGCAGTTACGTATGTAGTTCACATGGACGAGTCTTACATGCCCAGAGTTTTCACCTCGCAACGCCATTGGTATTCATCCACCGTTACTTCTCTGGACTCCGCCACTGAACACGTTAACAGTAGCATTTTGTACTCTTACGAAAACGCACTTCACGGTTTCAGTGCTGCGTTGTCACCACAGCAGTTACAGAGTCTGAAAGAAACACCAGGTTTTATCTCAGCATACAGAGACAGAGCAGCCACTCTTGACACCACCGCTTCCTACACCTTCCTCTCTCTCAACGTCTCTCACGGCCTCTGGCCAGCGTCCAACTACGGCCAAAACGTCGTCGTTGGCGTCGTCGATTCCGGAATCTGGCCCGAGAGCGACAGCTTCAAAGACGATGGCATGGTAACTCAAACTCCTCCAAAATGGAAGGGAAAGTGTCAGGGTGGTCAACGCTTTGACCCCTCCCTCTGTAACTCCAAACTCATAGGCGCAAGGTACTTCAACAAAGGCCTTCTCGCAGCGCACGACGGTGATGACGACGACACCAAAATTGGCTCCAACTCCGTTAGAGATAGCATGGGACACGGGACCCACACCGCGTCCACGGTGGCGGGGAACTACGTGAGGGGCGCGTCGTATTTCGGATACGCAAAGGGCACCGCAAGAGGAATTGCGCCACGTGCTAAAATTGCGATGTACAAGGTTTCGTGGGCCCAAGGCGCGTTTGCCTCGGACATGCTCGCAGGTCTGGACCAGGCAATCGCTGACGGAGTTGACGTTATTTCCATTTCAATGGGTTTGGATATGGTGCCCCTGTACGAGGATCCTGTCGCAATCGCCGCTTTCTCTGCGTTGGAGAAAGGCATCGTGGTTTCAGCTTCTGCCGGAAACGCAGGTCCGTCACTGGGGTCCATACATAACGGGATTCCGTGGGTTTTAACGGTTGGAGCGAGCAACACAGAGCGCTCTTTTGGCGGCACGTTAATTCTGGGCGACGGGAAGAGGTTTTCCGGGTGGACTCTGTTCCCTGCAAGTGCCACGGTGAATAACCTTCCTCTGGTTTACCATAACAACGCTTCCGCATGTGACTCTTCTACACTGTTGTCGCAAGTGGCGCGTGGCAGCGTCGTCATATGCGATTCTGTTATGGATGTTAACCAGCAGATTCAGCAAGTGTCACTGTCTGCAGTGTATGGAGCTGTGTTTATATCCAGTGATCCCACTCTGTTTGAAACGGGAAAAATGACGTTTCCGGGCCTTGTTATTAGCCCTCACCATGGCAAAAATGTGATCGAATACGCACGCGCCACTCAACCCGCTTCCGCCACCATAAAGTTTCAAGAAACGTTCGTCGGAACCAAACGGGCTCCAACGGTGGCCAGTTACAGTTCCAGAGGCCCGTCTTGGGAGTGTCCGTGGGTATTGAAGCCCGACATTATGGCCCCGGGGTCGTCGATTTTGGCGGCTTGGGTTCCGGATTTGCCTGCGGCCCAAATTGGCCCAAACGTGGTATTAAATAATGAATACAATTTGTTGTCTGGGACTTCGATGGCTTGTCCTCATGCTTCCGGGGTGGTGGCTCTGTTGCGGAGTGCACACCCCGAGTGGAGTGCTTCGGCTGTTAGGTCCGCGTTGATAACTACGGCCAGCCCACTGGATAACTCTGGAAAGCCCATCGAAGAAAATGGAGAGCTCTCTCCACGGGCTTCTCCTCTGGCCATGGGCGCTGGCCTTATCGACCCCAACCGTGCGCTTGACCCAGGTTTGGTTTATGACACCACACCTCAAGACTATGTTAACCTCCTCTGTGCCATGAATTTCACCCAGGCCCAAATCTTGGCCATTACCAGATCAAAGGCCTACAATTGCTCAAGCCCATCTTACGACGTCAATTATCCCTCTTTCGTGGCTTTTTCTGCTGACCAGAGTGTGACAGTGGAGAGAAAATTCCGGAGAAGTGTGACGTACGTTGGAGATGGTCCAGCTGCTTACACGGCACGTGTGAGTTCCTCTAATGGCACGCAAATCTCAGTTTCTCCCAATAGGTTGGTCTTCAAGGCAAAATATGAGAAACGGAAATTCAGTTTGACGTTGAAGTCTGAAATGAAGAAGGAAAATGCAGTGGCTTTTGGTTCATTGGAATGGGTTGAAGAAACAGGAACGCACGTTGTTCGGAGTCCCCTTGTGGTTGTACCTACCAACTTCGTCTTCAACCCCTAAACTCGGATTTAACTTCACCTTATATTCCACTCATCAATATCCATTTTTCCTTTTTATCTTAATCTACTCTTCTCTTCAATCTCTGCGTTCTAATAATATCAACATATCATTGATTATCTTTTTTAGCTGGTAATTATCTTACTCTACAATACTGAAAATCAGAATAAAAACACATGAAGTACTTATATAAGCGATGATGATGATATATATGAACCTGCAATCGTATTATTAATGTATATACAACTTATATACAGTATACTCCAGTTTCAAGCCCAACCAATTACAACCCAATTAAGGCCCTATTGGTCCATACCAGTAGATTTGAGCACCGCATGACCAATTGGGAAAATTTCAAAGTTCATGCCATGCAAGTAGCTCAATGTGTATTTACCCTGCCAATCATTATTTACTGCAAAACTGTTTGGAAGAACTTGAGAAACAAGACATCAAGTTCTCTTTGTAGACGAGGATGTTTCAAAACAAGTTGGTCTTGGAGTAGAGGGGCAGCATATAGACTGAAGCAATTCTTCTACACGCAGCACTTCAAATTTAGGACGTGTGTTGGGAGCAACATTGTCAACACGGTGTTGGAAAATCTTGCCATTCTCGTCGAGTTTATACTCAGAGGTTCCATCAAACCTCCCACGGTTCTCCCATGGACCTCGTGAGATTCCATGAACAGTCCACCGAACCATAATGACATTCTCAGCAGGCTGCCACACGCTGGATAAGTCAATCCACAAAGCCTTGAAAAACATCCTGCCATGAAATCGTAGAGCCCAGAAGATTGTTTTGTAACTCTCGATGCCAACGAACGTGTTCAGAGGATCTTTGAGTACAATATCATCCCTGAAAGAAACAGATATGTTTGTGGACACAGAAAACTTCCAATCCAATAAACAAAGAAAGCAGGTAAATAAACAAAAATAAACACCATGCAAATAAAATAAATGTTTAGTTACTTACATTCTTGGTCCTCGATTATTACAATTGTACGTAAGACAATTAAAATCACAAGTACAACTATGTCTGAAATAAAATAAAATTGAGAAAAGAAAGAAACTGGAACCTGTAGATGTCGAAGGAGAGTTCTCTGTGGAAGAGGGCAGGGAAGTCCTCCCTCAGAGCCCGAAGAGCATGCCCCAAATTCACGTAATATTCTTGTTTTTCTTTTTCTTCTTCTTCCTCTTTGTTCCCTCTCTTTACCAGAGCCGAAAAGTAACCATACGAACTAAAATTCTGATCCAAACCCAAAACCCCATAATCCTTAACTTTGCAACTCACTTTTAACCCAATTGTCTTGCCCTTTGTGAGCGGTTTAAAGTTGTAGAGCTTACTGGGTCTAGGGTTAAGGTAGTGCACAATTTTGGTGACCAAGAACGGTTCCGAGCAATGGATGAGAAGAGACATGGTGATGGGTGGGATTTCTGCGACGAAAGTGAAAGAATAAAATGTGGTTCCTGCATGAGAAGAAAAGAAAAAGGGAGTTGAAAAAAAGAAAACAAGATTAGATGTGTGGAGTTATTAAGTGGGAAAAGTGTGTGATTGGTTGGATTTGGATTTTCTTTCTACTTTTCCATAGGCTATGCTACTCAAATAAAAAAGCTTCAAAAATGTCACCTTGTGGCGTGGGTGTGACAGAGAAATAACCCAAGAATAATCCTTTAGGAGAGATTGGAATCTTTGGGTTAGGTGCCTTGGCACTAGTTGAGAGCATATTCCCTTCTTCTTCTTCTTCATTTTTTCATTTTATGTACTTTTGTATTAGTTTAAAAAAGGCTTTAAGGGGGTGAATTTGTTTATAGAGAATAAAGAAATTAGAATGGTTAATCAAAAATTAAATTCGAGATAATATTTTTTTACTAAAATAATGTGTCTTTTATAGTAACTTATAAGGTGGGATAAAAGGGTGTTTATAACTTAAGAGAAGTGTGAGGAGGAGTGTAGATTTAAAAATGGAATAACACAGCCAAGGGCATGAATGTCTTTGGAAAATTGTCGTTTCCCTTACAACAAAGAACATAATAATTCTTAATTAATTATGTGTGTTGGATGATTTTCAGATGCAATGAAATGAGTGACATGTTGCCTTTGGAATTTGACTGTCTTGTCTTCTTCCTTCTCACTCACTCTCTCTTCAGTTCTTGAATTTGATCCACCTTTCTTGTTTTTCTCAAGGAACCAAACAAATACTTAACTACCATTAGTGTTGTAGTTTTCTGATTGAACATTGCGCCATGACCTTGGACGTGGTTCCCATGGAGCACAGCAAGGGATTCATCTTCGCCTTGCAGGTCATCAGATCTATCACTATTCTCACTTACTAAACTACATTACCGTCCCTGTTACAATTCTTTCACTTGTGTTCAAATTCATAACCACAAACCTCTAATCTCTCCACAAAGAATTAACACTTATTCTAGTTGCTGGGTGCTGATCCTCCTGATACTGCCATTTCAGGAACTTAAGAATCTGAGGCCTCAACTCTATTCTGCTGCAGAGTACTGCGAGAAATCTTATCTCCGTAGTGATAAAAAACAAGTGTAAGGGTACTTTTTGTTAATGGGTATTTTAGTTTGTTGCTCTGGAATGCAAACATACCTCTTTTTACAATTAGTTATTTCGTGAAGTACTATTGCTAGTTTCTTGCAAGGCTCTCAGTGTTATGGCTGAAATTTTCTATATTTGTGCGTTAAAGTTTTCAACAAATGTATAGATGTGTGTTTTGCTTTGTGTGGAATTGTGGATGGATATAACAAAATGCTGTAAACAAGAAAACGGATCTTTAAATTTCTCACTACTTAGAAAATTAATTCGATTATTTCTGATAACAAATTTTAAATGGTCTTAAAGTGGACACCTGATGAACATTGGTTAAGACTTGTTACTGTTTAAGTAATTTCTATTGATCTCTGATCTGACTGTAGTATTTGCGTTATTGTATATGTGCAGAAAAAGTTGTAATGATTCTTAAAATGTGTGGTTGTGTCTGTCAGCTAATTGTTCTTCTGTATTCGAACTGCATGGATTTACCCAAACAAACTCCGTTTTGTTTTATTTCTGCAATAGGGTACTTGACAACCTCAAAGATTATGCTGTAAGAGCTCTTGTTAATGCTGTTGATCATCTGGGAACTGTTGCTTACAAGTTAACCGACCTTCTTGAGCAGCAAACCTTGGACGTATCAACCATGGACTTGAAGGTCTCTATGTTGAATCAGGTAATTAGAAATATTTTTTTACATATCATTTCGAAATAAATAAATTTCTAGTGGATTTGAAGTGAGATATATGCAAAAATGCAGAAACTTCTTACATGTCATGTTTACACTGACAGAGAGGGCCTTCGGCAGCAGCAGTTGTTAGCTTTCGTTCCCAGACATCATAAGCATTACATTTTGCCAAGTAGGCCTAACTGTTTTTTTCTTCAGAATTAACCATTCACTCTACAGATTTTCGTTTACTTATGATTCTTGTTTTCTTCTTAACAACGCAAGCTAGATTCTGTGAATAAAAAGGTACATTTCAGCTCACACAGACAGATTAATGCAAGACAAAATCTATATCGAACCAGAAATCGTCTTCCTTCTTCAGGTCTGTGAAAATGTCCCTTCTGGAGCTTTTGGCTTTGATGTATGTTCTCCACCTTTCTCCTTTTCTCCTTCAACTGAATATGTATTATGATTGTACCTAGGTACCCCTATTTCAAAAACTCTTTCTTGGCATTTAGCATCAGAAACTAAGTCTACCTTAAAAAAAACGACTTCCCGCACTTCAAAAAAGTAAGCTTACAATTTTGGCCTGTGTAGGCTCGTTGCTTTATTTGCTATTCACTCCATCAATGAGTGCTTTTTCACTATTTTAACACATCCATTTTTGCAGCCCCAAGGACTCCAAATTTTCTGCCAAGACCTCTGGAGTTTTCCACCTTCTAGGTATGCTGAATAGTTGTATCCTTTGTAGCACATGATTCAGTTACACTAAGCAAGCATTGGTTATGTTTTCCCTGTTTAAATACATTAGCTTGTCACTGTAGATAATGAAGAGCGTGCATGGATGAAACCCTCAGCAGCACAACTCCACTTAACAAATGGAACTCTTACATCTAGAGCTGCCACCCAAACTTTTGGTGTCACAGACGAGGTAACTTTGTTTTCATCAGGAAGTTCAAATGCATGGTAGTGTGGTGCCATATTTGATGGAATAGTCAAATGGGATTTGATTATAATTGACTTATCTGCTCTTATTTGATTTCGTGTGTTTGGAAAACTGTTTATCTTTGTTTAATATTTCTAGGCAATATCTTTGACATAATCTGTCAGGGGAGCGTAGTTTGGATTTTGCACTTGAATAAAGATTCAGATAGAAGTTCCTTTTCTAGAACAGAATAATGCTTCTAATTGATGATATATGAGGGTATTTGACTGTTCTCGTTGGTGATTTTGATACATAAAAAAACTAATGTACTAAGGGGAAGGGTCATTGATAATTTTGCTAGCAGCTTCATTTTGGAGTTCGTTGCACCAGTAACTTACTCAATAATTTTTTACAGAACAATACTATTTAAAAGATGAATGTTCATGTTCCATTTTGTTCATCATGCTGAGATCCATTACAGAAGTTCATCTTCAAGAGTCCATTGAATTTAAAAATTTCAGCAGAATGTTGATCCAGTAAAAATCTTTTGAAATCGCAAATTCCCAGCCAAGCTAGTATCAACTGTAATCTTTGATTTAAAAAGCAAATAGTTTTGATCTGCCCATTGGGCATTTGATCCTATATTTGCCTTATCTATTTGATCTTATTTAGTTACTTCTGATGAATATGTAGTCCTTGTACAATAGAATATACTTAAAGTGTGAATGGATGCAAGCCAAAATAAGTCTTTGATTGATTCAAATATTAAATTGGTTTCAATATAGCATGCATAATTTATTCCAAAGGAAAAAGGAAACTTCTGCTATAGATCCACACCACTTGATTGAATTAGGCTTTTTCCCTTCTCCTTCAATTTTGTGGGGTTGTTTTCACAGCCACTGTGGAAAAATCTTTGTTTGACTTCTACATAGCATTAGATATTCCATCAACCAATGCACCAGAAATTGTGGAGAATATATCCCAGCTAACTAACTAGTTGAAGGATGATTTTTTCTTCGTGCTTTTGTGGCATAACTTCAGCAAAGTTAGTGATGATTCTGTGTGTGCAGGATGCATTGAAGGGTTCCAAACCATTGACAAAATTTGGATCCTTTGACGATCGAAAAGGACGTGAGGCTGCCAAAGTTCACAGTCGCAGTAAAAGTGTGCTATCTACTCTCCTTATCAAGCAAAAGGCACCTAAGTTGAAGACCGGTTCTGTGTTATGATACCTCTCATGACAAACTATGTCATTTTCTTTCTTTTTCAGATAAAAGAGAGTTAAGAAAACAACTTTGATATACCCAAATGCTTAATTCTCTTCTTTCACCCTGCATCTACTAATAAACAGAATTACCTTAATCTATGTTTTCCGGTTATAGTCTCTGAATAATGACAATGTATCACAGTAGCCGTATTTTCTTGTCTGCGTTTTGTTATTACTTATTAGCAAAAGAGCCATCACAAAAAAAATTCGATTATCCAACAAAAACAAAAACACTTGCGTTTGCCGGGAGTCGAACCCGGGTCTATTGCTTGGAAGGCAATTATCCTAACCGTTGGACTACAAACGCTTTTTGTTGCTTAACATATCTACAGAAAGATTATACGCAATTACAACACAAATTGCGTATCAACATCATTTTATAGACTAGACAACATTACATGCATGGTTTCAAATTGAATCAACAACTCTTTCAAGCATCATGAAGACCTTCTACGTCCTTAATCTATGTAATACATACACACTTGCCCCTTTATTTGGATCGTTTTTTATTCACTTTTACGAGGAAACAGAATTCAACAACACAAGTGAAGGAGCTAAACTTCAAACTTGGTTTTTGTGCAAACCTCAAACACTGCCCTTGATGGTTCTGGAAAATCCGGTTTGCTTATCAGCGGAGCGATCCCAAAGCATTACTCCACCATACTTGCGCGATCTTTTGACAAAAGGCAACACTTCCCTTATCACAGTTTGTGTCGGCACAAAGCCGCTACCAGCTGCTGATGGAGATGCAGGAAGACCCAAATAAATTTTCCTAGCCTTAATGGACGACACCCACTGCTTCCACGAATTCTGGAACTTGCTGGGGTCACCGGAGTCAAACTGACAATCGTTGTTGTAAAACTGAACCCAAACAAAGTCAAATAGCCCTGTTGACAGTGCTCCATTCTGGTGTTCATCAGGGAAGGGACACTGTGGTGCTGCTGTTAGGTACACTTTTCTTCCCCCTCCTCTGCTGTGCCGAGAGAGTCTCCTTGCAAGCACCGCGTAGAAGGCTTCACCACCACCAACTTCAATGTCGAAATCTACACCATCCAACACTGCATCACCCAGTGGTCTTCTCCTAGATTCCCCTCCCAAGAAGTTGTTCCATATGAAATCTGCCACGTTTGTAGCATCTCCGGCGGATGACAAGGAGTACCCTGGCTCACCACCCCCGATTGAGAGGATCACCTTGATGCCTCTCTTCTGGCAATTCTTTATGTCTGTGCTCAAAAATTTACAACCGTTTGATGCAGGGTCGCAGTGACCTGCAAGGTTGATTTCGGGTTTACGCCCGCCGCCAAATCTTGCAAGAAACGCTATGTTCACAATGTTGTACAGTCCAGAGTTGCATGTTTCGGTTAATGAACCCTCTGTCTCGTTCTGGCCCCAGTAAATCACCGTGTCTCCTCCTGCATTGGTTCTGAAAACCAATGCAAGAAAATTCAAGAGAAAGAGAATTGGAACTTTTTGTGTTTTATTGCCCATTGCAGTTTTAGCTTGATGTGCATCGATCAAGTTAGGAACCTATTTATAGAGCCTCCATAAATGTTTTATTACACGTCACGTACCATGCAGTTGCGCAATCATTGCATACAAATCCATAATCAATTTTACGTCTTGGACTTAATTTATGTCTTTTATTGTATTTATGCATTTTTTTTCAAATTAATTGTTGTTTTAACAGTATATAGATATATAAAAGGAAATGAACAGTGAGCTGGGTCAGCGTCGTTATCTCAAACGATGTGTCGGCAAGTGCCACGACGTGACTGAAGACAAACATCATGGGCAAAACAAGTTAAAGTAATGTTTGTTTGTCTAAATCTCGTTTTAAATCGAATCTGTTCATTTTAATAGCATTTCTTCATATATATCAACAATTCTTAGTTTTATATCAAACAATTTCTTGATTTGTAAAGCACTGGCATTACATTTATAATTATGTTCTTTATTTGGGTATGTGGGGATTCTTTATTCAGACTCTTACCCTGTTTTCATATTCTGTATTTATATAATATTTAATTGTTGTAATTCATTTACGAAAAAAAAAATGTTTCATAGTATAATATTTAGTTGCATTGTAATCTATCTACTCCTCTTTAATAATGCTACTTTATTGTTTTTTACAACGCTTTTTGAAATTAGAAAAGAAAATAAGAAGATAATAGGAAAATAAAAGAAATTAAAGTATGATAAAAAGGAAAAAGAGCGTTTGATATTATGCACCCTTCTTTTGTTACCAGAAAATTCTCACACAATAACATAAATATACTTGTCATCCTTCTAAAAACTTTAAGATATAGTTTTTCATCCTAAATTTTTTTTGTTCGTTTTAGATCTTCTTAATTTTAAAAGTGTTCTATTAAAATCTGGAAAAGCCAGTGCATGAAAATTATACGCACTCAAATTGGATAAAAAAAATAAAAATAAAAACAAAAAATCAACTTTAAGTATTTTAGAGGAAAAAAATTATTTAACGAAATTCTTATCATTCATCATTCATCTTTCTATAACCACAATGTGCATTACGATAAAAAGAATGTAATCCGTGAGTCGCACATTGTAATAATTATATTTAAGTAGGTTTGTTGGTTTAGAAGACAATAATGTAGAAAGAAGAATAACTTACAAGATTCGAAAACAAATGTATAATGTCACATAAAAAAAAGGAAAACAAAAGTAGAATTCTTAACATGCGTTAGCTTGGGAGAAAATAACCAGTTATTGTCTCTAACAGGTTTTGATTTGATTATTACAGTTTTCTGCTCTATCATACAGGTGATGTTGATTTTTATGTATATTTTAAAATTATATTATTTATGTAATTAAATTGATATGTTTTATATTATTAAGTCTGTCTTAAAGTTACATGTTTTTAAAATTGTAGCATATCGTGCTATTCAGTAGGACAAATGAAAAAACGGGTTTAACTATTTTCGTCACTACTTCCTTCTCCCTAAGAACGAGTTTAAAAGATACAAGAAGTATAAAAAAAAAAAATTGACTATAAAGTGTTTTGGAAGTTAATATATTAAATACACTTAGAATAAGAGACCCAAAATTCTTCCTAGAAATAGGGCTTACAAGAGTTGGAAGGATTGTCAAAGCAAGTGTGAATTTTGATTAAATATGATAAGACTTTCGTTTAGCAAGAGATTATTTACTTTGAAAAAAAAAATGTTAATGCATTATCATCATCGATTAAACATGGTAAGCCTCTCCACTCTTCATATTGTCTACATTTATGAATCTTTTTAACTATTTTGGATCTATTGAAAGAAATAAGATGAAATGAAAATGAAAAACAATTGTAACGGAACGTGATCAAATCAATTTAACAGTTCGCTGTTAGGATAGACAAATTAAGTATAATAAGCAAATTTTTACTTATTTTTGTGTTGCTCTTAACTAAAAAAGTTTTTATTAATTTCATATACTTACACAACCTTCAGTGATTACATGTACATTTTTTAATATATTTTAGTTTTTACCATACAATTTGTACATTAGAACATAAAACAAAAAACAAAAGATTACTTTACGTGTATTAACAGAAAAATGTAAGAATTGTTCATAAAGACCAAATGTATGAATATTTTAAAAGAAATAACAAAAATCGTCATAAAATTAACCAATTGCAATCGTCGGAATTATTTTTTACAAAAGTAAAAGTAAGAAAGTGATGGAGATAAAAAAAATAATGGAAACTAATCTTAGCTGTGTTAGGGATGCACACATTTCATGTGTTATTGTATTGTTAAGCAATATAATATGAACCCCATATTTAAAATTATATTATCTAATATTACACGACTCTTTATGTTCATGCGTTAAAAATATCACATTGAAAATTTTAATTATGATTTTTGAACAAATAGGACAAAAAAATTGAAAAATGCAGTAGTGGATCAAAGTATACAGTTGTAAATTAATTCCTTAAAAATGATTGTTAACTTACAACTAAATTTATTATTTTTTTATAAGAAGAAAAAGTACCTAAAGCGCAAAAGAGAAAATAATAATATTTTATTAAAATAAAATAAAAAATCCATAATAACTGTATTATGGGGAGGCTTTCTTATAGTTAGAGCTTAGTTATTAACTGGCTAGCAATGACGCGCGGCTTTCACTTACAAGTTACAACCTCACCCTAACGCCACTCCAGTTAAGCCAATATTTACGTTTTTTACCCTAACCAATAACGACTACAAAAAACAAAACCCAATTATAACCAACGGGTTTTACCTTTCCCTCTCAGAAAAACCCATTAGGCGTCTCTTTCCGCCGGAATCACAACCGTTTGTTCTTTCTTGGCTCATCACGACCGTTCCCAAGTCCCAAGAAAGAATAGAGATGTTGTGGTAAGGAAGGTTCTACAGAGAAAGAGAGAGGAATGCCGACGCCGGCGAAGACGCATCAAGTATTGGAGATCAACTTGATCTCCGCGCAGGGCTTGAAGCCGCCTTCGTCTCCTCGGCGAAGTCTCCAAACCTACGCCGTCACGTGGATCCACCCCGACACGAAACTCAGAACACGCGTTGACAAGCTCGGTGGCCACAACCCTACCTGGAACGACAAGTTCCTCTTCCGCGTATCGCCGGAGTTTCTCGCCGGCGACACCTCCAGTATCTGCATTGCCATCTACGCCGTCGGCACCTTCCGCGACCACCTCGTCGGCACCCTGCGGTTCCTCATCAGCAACATTCTCTCCCGCGACGTCGACATGTCGACCCCGTGCTTCAGCGCCTTCCAGCTCCGGCGGCCGTCGGGGAGGTTCCATGGCGTGATGAACATTGGCGCCATGGTGATGGACGGGTCCGGCTTCCCCGCGTTGGAGAAGATTTCGGCGATAGGGTACCGCGACCTGATGGGAGAGAACATACAGCAGCGGCCGAGAAAGACGGCGGAGGATAAATCGAAGGAAGAGGAAGCGTTGTCGAGCGAATCTTGCGAGAATTCTTGCACGGAGGAGGGGGAAGGGGAGTCATCGACGGCGTCGTCTTCTTCGTCGCCGAGAACGGTTACGTTGAGGGATTGGAACGGAGTGAGGGAATTGACGGGAAATAAAGGGTTGACATTGTCGGCTTCGGGATTCTTGTGCTGTTTGGTTAGTCAAGGGAGTGTTGACGAACAATTCAGTCCAACCAATAACACTCCAGAAAGGTAATCCAACCAAGAACTCCACTCTGCTTTCTTTTCTTTCTCTTCTTTTCTCTTTTCTTCTTTCCCCATTCTCATTTCTCGTATCCAACTCCCTTGTTGGTAGGATCCTATACTTTCTTGTCAATTCCAAATTTCAAAATTACGTAAAATTCCCAAGGAAAAAGGATATTCTTTATTCCTTTCTTAGTTTCTATTTTTTTATGTAAGAAGTTTAAAATCACGGTTGGAATGGTCAATTAAAGTTCTGAAATCAATTGCTTATCCTTCCAAGAAACGAGTACTGAACAAGTACAAATTAAAGGTCAACGAACGTCTTAACCATTTTCATCTTTTCAATAAAAATATACGTTTTAATACAAATGTGTGGTAAGAATTAAGTTAATCACATTCTAATTATGTATGACGGTATCTAATGAATTTCATTAAAAAAAAATTGTGCCTACTTTTGGAAGAAACGAAAATCTTGACGTATGCCAATTCACTTTGAGAACTTCATTGTAGGTTTTCCTTAGTAATGCGTTCAAAACACCTTTTGAAAACTAATAATGTAACCCGTACGAGATATAGTAACTTCGTTACAATCAATCCTAAATAATTTTCAAAAATAATTATAAGTTTTATGTCTAAATAATTTTAATTGAACATTCCAATTAAGTTCATCAAGATGTAATCTTTTTAGAATTTATTTTTCTAACCCGAAAGAAAGGTAAAGTACTCAACTGATGAAAAAATTTGGTAACTTACATATACTAATGAGTATGTATTATTAGTGTATACTATTGACTATTTTGAAATATTTTTGACTTCTAAATTTGTTGTTGTTAAATTCAAAAAACTTATTGTAACTTCTGTTTTATAATTAAATGACTGTTAACGTTTTATAACGACTATATTATTGAAATTCACTCGTTACTTCCTTCTTTCCTGTTTTCAGAGTTTTATTTAGCATAACTTGTGGAATATCTTGAGTAACTTTTCTCTCTCTTATCCTTCAACACGCATGTCGCGGTTGTTGTAATATATGAGTTTATATGGTGTTTTAGTTTTAAATTGATTGTATGCTGTTTTCTTATGGGTAGATTTTTATTTTTTGAGAGTGATGATTTAGTTTTGGGTATTCTTTGTTTCATTGTTTCTTTTTCAAGACTTCGATAAATCCCCAGGTGTCGAAATTTAAGTTTTTTTTTTCCAATTTCTTTCTTTAAATCTTAAATTCATATGGATTGGTGATTGAATATCTATCTACCTGAATGTAAAAATGTAATTTTGTGGATAATTAACTTTTTTGTGGGTGATTTAAAACCCTTGGTATTTGTACGATGGTTGTGAAATTTAAGTAAATTTTATAATAATGAGAATCTTTTAATTGTTCGTTATAATTTAAGTAAATTTAAGTATGAGTAATGAAGCCACCAATTATAAGAGACATTTAAGTTTTTAACTTTTAAATCACTTAGATTCAAATTTATTTTAGCTTAAAAGTTGATGGAGATTCATATACCGAATATATTCAAAGAATTATCTTAATTATTTATGAACTATCATGACCACGGATAATTTTCATTCCTTAATTGCATGTTAATTTTTAATAATTCGAAAGTTACCAGTGAGGTTTAAATTGTTTCAATTTATGTGAATTTTTATAACGAATATCTTACGTGATATAATTGTGTTACGGAAAATTTAATATGATAACTAAGATTTTTATATTAAATTTAAATAATATTATCTTACTCTTATATTTTTGCATATATAATTATGATAAGTATGCGTTTAAATAATTTAACTTTTCCAAGTTGGGTTTTTTTTTTATTTATTCACACACTAAAAATTGTCTCTTATATTTTTGTTTGAAAAAGTGTATGGAAAATGAAATAAAATATAAAAAAAGAAGAAGGAATAAGTGAAGTTGTTTAAACAAAGTAAAAGAGTGAAAACAAGTTTAAAATTAAATATTTTTTTTAGTCATACTTTAATTTTATATTATTTGTTAATTATTTAGTATTATTGTAGCATAAAAATAGAAAAAAATAAAACATCCGTAAGTAATTAAGACCCACTATAATTAATTATGAATACTGATTATACGTGTACTTTAACAATTTTTTTCATATTTTGTGTAACGTTGACTATATATCCTATGTTTACCTAAAATCTATATTCCTGAAATCTATGTTCCTACATGCTTTTTCTTTATTTTCTTGCTTTTTTTTCTTAAATTCTTTGTGGAGAGTAAACAACCATCTATTTCTTTTTCTAAATAATGTTCCATTTGCACAAAGAAACTTATACAATTAACAATAGTTTAAAGGTCTTAAAGCGATATCATAATTCACTTTTTAAATGTATATTAATGTTAGACAAAATTCAGAAAATAAAATCAAAATTGAACCTTAATCTTAGTTTGTTATCTATAAAATTAAATAAAAATGTTCTCTTATAATAATCGAAAAATAAGTTTAATCACCTAGTCAAACACTTAGTCTATTTAACTTTATACGTCAAACTACAAAGTTAAATAAAAATGCTCTCTTATAATAATTAGAAATGGATCTAAACAACTAATCGAAATTAGATTTAACATCTTAATAATAAATAAATAAATGTGATATTTATTATTTTTATTTATTTTGAATATATTCAGAATGTTCCTACCCTAGTTCTAAGAAGATTTTTTTTTTTTTTTTTTTTTTTGTATTCATCGTCTAAAAAATAGTACTTTTAAAGTTAAATGATCCTAAATATTCTTAACGTGGAAAGTTTAATTTTTGTTTTAACCCGTGTTAAAAATATTATTTTTAATGACCATAAAATTTAATGTTTTTTACACTAAAAACAAACCTAACAGATGCAAATTCTTTTCATATCATTGACCTAAATTAAACAACTTTTTGTCTTAACTGTGCAGACAACGCTAATGCACCCACCAAATTACAGTCCTAACGTTTTGTCTGATCTTAAGACATCAACTTGGAGGGAGGAGCTAGAAACAAGGTCTGAGTACTACTTTTGTCCTTTAATCTTTTTGTAGTTTTCTTATGAATATTTTTTTAATTGTTTTAGTTGCAGTGAAAAAATAAAGAGAAACATTGTTAAAAAAAAAAAATTGTTGTATTTTTCTTACCGTCCGTTTATATTCACATTGGCCTCCGTAACTCTGCTTTTTCTTACAGTCCCTTTATTCCATTGTATTCATGTTTAATTCTGTTTTTTTCTAATAATTTATTTATAGTCATACTCTCTAGAAATGAAATCCAGTACCACATCGTGTGGACAAAGATGTGTGTGGGCAAGTGTGAGTTTTAAATCTTAGGAATATGGGTGAAAGGGACAAAGCAGAGAAGTAAGTAAATAAGTGGTGGGTTGAAAATGTTATGGAGCAAAATGATGAAGTGCATGAATATGTAATTGCATGAGTTATAGTGACATTAACCTAAAACAGGAAACATCATTTTCAATGTTTGGCCATGGTCTCTATGTTTGGTAGGTCTTGCTTGAGAAATTGATAAATCTAAGAGAACAAATGAATGAATGACAAGTTTAAATGAGATATTGAAGAAAAGGTTTTGAATAAAATATTAGAAGTGAAACCTTATTTAGTGTGTGCAAGGTGGCTTGGCCTAGAAGAACCTTCAGCTATAGTGGTGCTGCCACTATAAACACCCTTTTTCACAAATTCTTCACCTTTTCTTCCTTTCATTGCATATATTTTTTAAGCAAAAATAACTAAAGTGTGAGCTTTAACCTAATATAATATAATACAATACTCATATCCATCATTATTGATTGATGACTAACTGCAGATTTTTGTTGTTGTTTGGTTGACATTTGTAACGGAAAATTAACAATGTTCACCCAATTTCTTTGTATAATAATTGTTAATTTAATTTTCTGTTATAAACTTTTTTTTTTCAGTTGACTAGTTGACTTGAGTTTGCATATGTACAAAATCGGGAAAATGAGGAGAATGTTCTAATATGAATGATTGTTGCTGCACAAGTTTCATTGCGCGTGGATATTATTTAGTAAATTTACAGAAACATGTTTTAAACATTACTTAACTTTTTTTTTTCCCATTGAAATAAACATGTTTTAAACCCGGCTTAAGTTTTTAATTTTTTTTTTCTGAAACGGAAGTTATAATTGAATTATGACGTATAGACAACTATTTTTTGAAGTAGAAAATATTATATAGCTATAATTTTTATCCAATAATAAATATTCAATTCAACAATTCTAAAATGTACAGTGTAAAACTATGATAATTTTAATGTAAGATAGATCTCATGTTTATTTAAATAGATAATTTAAGTTGATTTTCATAATTCACCAAATAACTATACAAGTGTCAAGAAAAACGCCAAAACATGTAATTAAATCACCAAGTACAATGATATAGATTGTTCGGTCTCAATTTTCTAGTCAACCACTGATTTTACGTTTAACCACTAATATTAGGTTTAACCATATGGAGAAACTTTTGTTCATTCATACTTAATTAATATTGTTTAAGTAAAACTGTTTCCTATGAAAAATACAATAATGATAACAAAAAAAAAATGTACCTGTAAACATAGTTATCCACGGATTTAAATTGAATATATAATCTTATAATTTAAGCAAATTTGTTACGTATCCATTTATAATTTATAAAGAGGACAAGAGCCAATATTACATTACCTATGTGCCCAATGCTTGTACTCAATTTCAAGCTATGGGAACTTTGAGAAAATATAATAAATTAGAGGAGTGGTTTGGAAAGAAAGTTAAAGATGAGATAGAGGCCCCAAAGACCATAATCCAAGCCCACACCCTTATTTAAGGTCTTAAAACTAAAAAGGGCAATAAAAATGAAGTTGGAAAATAAAGAAAAAAGAAAAGAAAAGGGTGATAGTGGAATTTAAGGAAATGTGTGGAAGTTGGCAAAGCATATCTCTCAGATTGAGAGAAAAGAGTGAAGAGTGTAGTATGGAACAACCTATACATATGGCAACTTGAATATGACTTCATGCTTCCAACAAAATTAAAACAAACAAACAAAACTAATCTTCAACCCTTTCATTTTTTTTTAGCTTTATCCCATTTCTGACATCAAACTAGGGTTCAATAATTTAATCCTCCAATAATTTAGTCAAGCTACTAAATTAGTTACCTTATTTCATATTTTATTATGAAAACTTTAATTTTTCTTACTTTTTATTATTATGTTAATTTCTTTAATAAAATGATGAAGTAAAATGACCAGAAGAAACATACCAGACCACCAACCGAACAAGCTGAGTTAATTTAAATGGTTAAATTGAAAGCTTGGTTTAGAAAAAAAATGAAAGTATTAATTAAAATGGAATAACTTGAATGACTCAACTCAAAATATAAACTATGATGCCACATGTTGGGTGCGTACATAGGGGGTGAAGGTGACCATTATCCAACACTTTACTCTATAATCATTTTCATAACAAATAGTAATAATACAAAATAAAAGTTATTAATGAAAAATATTAGAAAAAGTTTAGGCTAAAATAAACCAAATGCTGTTCTTAGAAATAATAGATCCTTATTACATCCAAGATGAAACAAAATAGTATACTTTTCTTTTTCAAAATACAATAATTCATCAAACTGAGTTCAACTAATAATCTGTTTTTTTTTTTCTTTTCTGAATCTCATAAACAGCAATATTTCTAAAAAATAATACATATCTTAAGACTACAAAATATTTTAATTATGATTTATTTACTTATTTTAGACATGCTGTAATTATTAGGTAAGAGAAAGAAGATAAATAATAAATATTTAATTAAAAAACATTTACTTATTTAGAAAAATAACATTTATCTATAAAAGTAACCGTTAAAATAATATATATATATATATATATATATATATATATTTAGAAATTAAATCTATTTATTAGTTTTGTTTCATTACCTTTATGACTCTCACTTTTTTAATTTTCTACATTTTAAATATGTTTCCTTGGTCAACTTGTGTTAGTTCCAAATATATATATACGAAACTGGTATATATTTTTATTATTCGTTGGACGAGGAATAATTGTGGTTCTGAGTCCATCATCAAATATCTTTGAAAAAAATTTCATCCTTATTTTAAAGGGAAAATAAGTTCGAAACTGGATTTTATAAATGGTGAGTTTTTGCAGTGGTTCAATTACGGAAATTCAGATATTTTTAATATATTCTTACCAGAATTGATGATAAAGTTAAAAATGTAAAGAGAGAAAGGGATATTAATGTCAAAAACTAGAAACCTAAATAGTAGATGGTAAAATCGGAACAGTTACGCGAGTTCATCGTCACGTGTAAAATATTAACATTAAAACAAAAAGAAAACCGTAATTTAAAACTAAAACTTTTGTATTTCCTTATTTGTAAGATGAAAACATACAATAGATTTGTAAGTAACATCATAAATATTTCAAAATTAAGTTTAAATTGTTAATTATGTTTAAGTAGCATGTAACTTGTAAGAGCAATCCTTAGAGACATTAGTTAATTAATATCAAATTAAAAAAAAATCAAATTACGACAACGATTCCTCTTCAACCTGTTCGGTTTTAAAAATCAACTAAATAGAAAAACACATCATACAGCAGCAGTACTTTATCAATTTAATTGACCAAATTAAAATAAATAACAATAATGGGATATTAATTACCGAACCCCTCAACTCAACCCTTCAACCATTGTGTAATGGAAGCATTAAAAGGAGAGACACGCGCCGTGACGCGCTTCTCTCTCTGCAGAAAAGAAAAGCAAGCAGCAATCCTATTCCTATTCCTATAGTGCATAGAGTATATAGAGAAACCTCTTCCTCACTTCATTACCTGCCTGTCGTTTTTGTCGTATCAAAAAAGAAACCAAAAAGAACGCAAACATAAAATATAAATAAATAAAACACTTCTCTTTTTTCTCTTTCTCTTTCTCTTTCTCTCTCGAGTGCTGTGTTGTGTTGTGTGTCTTGGGTTCAATGTGTTGGGTGTTGCTTGGCCTTGTTTATCAACTAAATCTGGAGCAACCCATTTCTCTGTTCTTCCATTTGAAGGAAAACTCACCCTCATCTCTTACTCAATCCCTTCAATTGCGCCAACATTTTTTCTTTCTTTTTCTCCATTTTTTCCTCTTCCCCATAAACCCGCTGCTGTAGTGTAGTGTGGTGTGGTGTGCCTCATTCAACCTCTCACACCCACTCACACTGTTCGACTATTTCAAACCAGGTAACGGGTTTCGGCTACTAATTCTAAAAATGTTATCTTTTTTGCTCTTGTTTAAAGAAAAATGAAAAAAAAAAACTGATTTTTGTTATCTTCTCTTGATGTATCTCTGTCTTTGTTGATCTGTCTGTGTTTCAATAATTTGATATCAGCTCAGGTTATCTTTTATTGTCAGTTTTGTCAGGATCGAGGCGGGTTCTCTGGTTATCTTTTATGGGTATTTTCACCATTTGATTTCCATCCCAACCCTTGTTCTTTATTAGTTTTCGTCTTCCCAACAACCCCTTCTTAGGGCTTGATGGTTACGGAGAGTTGTTTTGTATTCAATGTTGATTTTGTGGAGAAAAGATTTTGTTTTTCGATCAACGGGCTGTCGTTGGCGGAGTTGCTGTTAAAAATGTTGGCTTTACCAACGTTTTCTTTTTCTGATAAATGCTTGTTCAGCTTCTGAGGTATTTCGGTTTTGAGGATTCATTACATTGGTTGAAACTTTGGTATTTTTATGTTTGATAGAATTTCTCCTTTGTATCAAGCATGTTGTTAATTTGATTCCATAGTAATGTCTGATATAATCTGGAAGCATGGGGATTTTGAGTGTAATTTATTTTTTTCCGGGAGCTGAACATAGTAGCATATCTGAAGTTAGGTTTTTTTAAACTTGTTATATGTTTCTAATTTCTCCCATTTCATCCTGTATTTTGCTTTGCTTTACCCTGCTATGTTTGCTTATGTAGATTGCAGCTAACAACTATTTTTATTCAATTTATTCACAATAATTTTTTCAAAGATGAAATAAATTGAAGTAGTTTTCCTAGTTTGGGATTTCATATCATGATTTGTATTTAGTCATAATCTTCTGTTGTAAGTTCTTGCGTCGTAGCATGTAAAAACGGTACCAGATTTTTCTACTGTAGTAACTGATGTACATCTTTACCATGTGAATTTCTAAATTACAGAAAAGGAGGATAGTTGATGGCCATCTGTCCCTTCAACTGCTCCTCTCCTTTGGCAGTACTTGATTTATTAAAAGGAAATGAATCCTCTTGCTGCCATCATCTTCTGCCCTTCCTTCTTGTGTTTCCAGGATCCTTTGATTACTTGGTCTGGGAAGGCAAAATTTTATTGATTTTCTATTTTTCTTATGATGTTCTTTGCATTGCAGTTTAAATGCAGATTCTATTGTAGAATTCCACTGCGTCATGATTTTCATCCCTGTCAGCAATTCAATCTCAGTGAAATTCGTTTTAAAATCTCAATTTCAATCCCAAAAGTGCCAATCCTCTCTTCCCAGTTCTTTTTAGTTAAATTCCTAGCAACACAGCCACATTCTAACCATTCATTCTGTTACCTTGTTCTCAATTTAGAAGTGCAGGGGGTGTTAAAGACGAGGATCAAGTGGTGGATCCTTATGATTACAATGTGACATAACTTAGATAAGACGTCTAGATTCTAGAATTAGAGAATTGCTTTTGGTGTTTAAGCTTATGCCATGTGATGCGTTGTTTACTTGTGTTTTGGAATTGTGGACTGTTTTTTATTATATTATGGGTATAACTATAGAATATGATGCCTGGCATTTATGTAATATGGATTATAAATATGCATTATGAATTTTGTAAAATCCTAGAAATCATTTTGGGAATTTTACCTGCCTTCTCAATTTAAGTTAAATTCCTGATTTTAACTACCTTGCTTTTGTATGTTGCGTTACTGGTGTTGTTGGTTGGATGATCTGAAAGGGCTTGGCTTTTCCCATAAGCCATAAAGTGCTTCACCTTGGTCCAATTTTTAAGTAGGATGCATATTTTCATGATCTAGTATATATCCTTAGATGAAAAAATCCACGTGCTTTTTTTATTTGATTTCAGGAAGCTTTAATAATCATCTCTTTTTCCTTTTGTGCTTTACTGTACTCACCAGGTCTTTCCTCCCAACTGCTATGGCGGGAGAAACATCTTGGATAAGTCACTATGATGACAGACAGAGGGAGAATGGAGAGTTTGATTCATTTCTAGAAGTTGGTGAGGAAGGTGACAAAGATGCAACTGCTGTTTCTTTGGATGTCATTTTGCCTGATGACTTGTTGGAACGAATCCTAGCCTATCTACCTGTTGCTAGCATTTTCAGAGCTGGTTGTGTGTCCAAGAGATGGCATGAAATTGTTAATTCAGAGAGGTTTTTATGGAACCTTTCACACGTTCTACCGCAGAAGCCATGGTACTTTATGTTTACAAGCTCTGATGAACCAATTGGTTATGCTTTTGATCCTGTTTTCCGTAAATGGTATAGCATTGAACTTCCATGCATTGGAACATCAAATTGGTTCATTGCTTCATCAATTGGCATGGTCTGCTTCATGGACAATGACAGCAGAAGTGAGTTATGCATCTGCAACCCAATCACCAAGACCTACAAGAAGCTCGAGGAGCCTCCTGGTTTGAAATTCTCTGATTACAGTGCATTGGCAATCTCGGTGAACAGGGAATCTCACATTTATTCTGTGGCAATTGTAAAATCTAAACAAGTTCCTGAGAACTTTTTCCAGTGGGATATCTCAATTCATGTATACAATTCAGTAAACACAACCTGGGTGACCACTTTAACAGAAGTTTTGATGGGGTGGAGAGGTGGTGATGAGAGTGTTATATGCAATGGGATGCTATACTTTCTAGTTTATTCAACTGGGGGTGGCCAACCGGAAAATCGCCATGCCCTAATTGCTTATAACATGTCTAACCGTTCTTCTCAGGGTAGCTTGACAAGGAGCTTTATTCCAGTACCATGTTCTCTAACTTGTGGCCGTCTGATGAATCTGAAGGAGAAACTTGTGATGGTGGGAGGAATTGGCAAAGCAGATCGACCAGATATAATAAAAGGAATTGGTATTTGGCTTCTAAATGATAAGACTTGGGAAGAAATTGCTCGAATGCCCCACAAATTCTTCCAAGGCTTTGGAGAGTTTGATGATGTTTTTGCTAGCAGTGGTGCAGATGATCTGATATACATTCAGAGTTATGGAGCTCCGGCGCTTCTCATATTTGACACCAACCATAAACAATGGAAATGGTCTCAGAAGTGCCCTGTCACAAAACGATTCCCGCTGCAGCTTTTTACTGGCTTTTGCTTTGAGCCTAGACTTGAAATAGCTCCCTAGTTCTCCTTACTATCAGCAGCTACTACTGAGAATTGTGTCCAAGGTTTCTGCTCATTTTCTTCCATTGTTCTTCAAGTACAAATTTCTTATGATTTCAGTGTTTTCACAGTTCATACAGCAAAATGTTCTTCCTGATAAAACTGCTTATTCATGGATACGGGAATATTATTAATAGCATTTGAAAATACCACAGCCATATATATATATATTTGTTTAACTTTTTTTTCTTTTTATTTCTATTCATGAACTTTCTCCAATAACAATTGCAACCTTCTCCAATTCTTTATTGAAATGTATAATGCATACACAAATCCGGACCAACATAACATTTCCTCGTAGAGCTGTTTTATGTTTAGTCTATGATGGAATTACATTCATTTTATTTTGTCAATTTCTGAACGAGTATTTAGACTGTCTTCGTTGCTGTAGTTTTGAAAAGTTGAACTGAGTCAAAATTTTCAAGACATGCTATTAAAATCTCTTCATGGTTAGGGTTACATTATTCAGTTGGTTTGTCTTGTTTTGGTGTAGACCCTGAAGAAAAGGAAGAGTTGTTTGTTAACTAAACTTTGAGGCTCATTAATGATATCGAATAGACATTTATGGAAGGTTTTATAGGTATCCTTAACTAAGTTTTGACTTATTGGCTCACCAATGGACATGCTAGGCTAAGATTACGTGCTATTGAGTGTGTCGTGTGTCGTCCATACAAGACTAATTAATTTTTTGGGAGATTAAAAAAGTTGGGAAAATAAAAGTGGTTTAGGAGTTGTGAGGGATAAGTGAGGTCCACGAGTGTTTTGAGAAAGTTGGGTTTTCTCTGGTGAAGATGTGACATAAAAAGGTTAAATAAAGGAATGAAGAAACATGCTTTTTTAGATATGAGTTGCATTCATTCAGAATGAGCATGAAAGTGGGTTATAATAATGTAGAAGAATTGAGTATGATGGATACACACACAACGGTAGAGATGTTAGTAGTAGCACAACACATGCGTCACGTCCTATTCCAATTTATGGAAACTATTTTACTACTTTATCAATATCATTTTCTATTGCCACCACCTTATCAAGTTGAGCGCAGCATGAATAGGTTTGCACCCAATTTAAGAATAACACCCACGCCATTAATCTTTTTAAAAAAATTTCTTCAATTGTGCTGTTTAATCCATAACTCATTCATATAAATGATAATCAATTATTACATGATATAATGTTTTATAATGTTCTTGAAACATTTTGTAAAACTACTTTAAACATTTTTACAAATTATTTGAGATTGTATAAGCTTTGTCATCATTTGATGAGAGTCATTTGCTAAGTTAACTCATTGAGTTTGCTTTGTCACCTTTATATAAAAATCATTTATAATTTGTTATATATAAATACAATTATTTCAAATAAATATTTGTAAACGTTTGCATAAAATATATTATATTAATTTGTTAAAGAAAAAAATGTTATGCAAGATTTTTAATAGTTGTTCCTTATTAAAGTGTTTGTAAAATATTGAAATAGTTTAATTTACTACATGGGTATTATTTATAGTTTTTTTTCATTCAATATTTGAGTTTACACCCGGAGGCTTCGAAAATAATGGTTGAACAGGTTAAATCTTTAATACATCCTATCTTTTGCAAATTGTTCGTAAAATTCATAAACTCAGCAGATACGCAAATCACACGCACAACAATATATTTAAAACATAATTATTTAACATGTTCAAGTTTAGATTAAGTTTAAACAAAAATCCCAACAAAACATATATATATATATAAAATAAAAAATATTAAATTTTATAGTAAAATACAAAGCAAACTCAATTTTTTCCACTACCGATATTTTATCTTATTTTTGGCATAGTTGGGGTTTCAAGTTATACGGCTATTTGGTGTGTTTAACCTGAATCCAAATTTACTATTTACACTCCCTTTTCGCTATATACTATGCATTCATTTTTTTTTTTATAAGGACATGATTTTTTTTCAGACACTTCTATATCCTTTGCACACTCACATTCATGCTACACGTCTCTTTCTATTTTCATTTTCCTAACTGGCAGTAATGATTCCAAAGATTCAATTAAAATAAGTTTGTTCTCCTCAATTAAACTAAAACAACTTTCACAATATTGGAAATTACTGCAATTCAATAAATATGTTATTTTAAATAAAAATAATAATTTAACAAAAAAATGAGAAAAAAAAGAAACCATTCTGTATAGGTCCTATTTATCCCAAAAATGAAAACTTTAGTCCAATTGTACACAAAAGACAAAGCTTGATCAAGAGCCCACCAATTTGTCGGGCCGAATGAAGCCCAAGTAGAATCTAATTAGTTCCAACGAGGAAAAAGAGGAAAAAAAGAACGTACAAGGAAACACAAACACATAAACCCTCTCATTCGATTCCGAAGTTTAAGGAGCAGTTATCCTAAACTGCCGACTGCTTCAGGTAATGCGTTTCTTCCCCTACCATCTCAATTTCTCATCTTTTCTCTACACTTTGCACTGAAAAACTCTTAAATTTTCCTCTCTTTTTCTCTTGGAATATGTAATCACAGAACTTATTCATAGTCATTATCGATTTTTTTTTTTCATTTTTAATTTTCATCTCAGAGTGAAGATGAAGAGAATGATAGCTTTGGGGTTTGAGGGTTCAGCGAACAAGATTGGTGTTGGTGTGGTGACCTTAGATGGCACTATTCTGTCAAACCCACGCCACACATACATCACTCCTCCTGGTCAAGGCTTTCTCCCCAGAGAGACAGCACAACACCATCTCCAGCATGTTCTTCCCCTTGTCAAATCCGCTTTGGAAACTGCAAAGGTCACTCCTCAGGAAATTGACTGTCTCTGCTACACCAAGGGTCCTGGCATGGGAGCTCCTCTGCAAGTCTCTGCTATTGTTGTTCGTGTGCTCTCACAGCTTTGGAAGAAGCCAATTGTTGGTGTTAATCACTGTGTGGCACACATTGAGATGGGAAGGATTGTAACCGGTGCTGATGACCCTGTTGTCTTGTATGTCAGTGGTGGCAACACTCAAGTCATTGCTTACAGTGAGGGGCGTTATAGAATCTTTGGAGAGACCATTGATATTGCTGTGGGAAATTGCTTGGATCGCTTTGCAAGGGTCTTGACTCTTTCCAATGATCCAAGCCCCGGATATAACATTGAGCAGGTTCTACTCTACTAAATCCTTGTTTGAATAAACTTATCCCTAAATGCTTTAAGGGAAGAAGATGAATGTGAGTGCTTTTACGAGGAAAAAAAATGAGAATGAATTGGGTTTTTTCTTACAATTTAAAGTCAATTTAGTCAGCTAGATCTTTTGCAAAAGTTAAGTGAGAGAATATTTAAGATCATATATTAAGTACATATATATTTTTTATTAAGTACACATGGAGAAATTTATCTAATCTAGGTTGAATGTGTTTATATATAGTTTGTGCAATGTGAAGGGTATGATGTATGGACTATTTATGTTATTTTTTTTATTTGAATTGTCTTACCTTTGGGAATGTATCACTAGTTGGCTTATGTAGTTTTGTTATCCTTTAGCTTGCAAAAAAAGGAGAGAAGTTTATAGACCTGCCCTATGTTGTCAAAGGGATGGATGTATCTTTTAGTGGGATCTTGAGCTATATTGAAGCAACTGCTGAAGAAAAGCTAAAGAATAATGAGTGCACGCCTGCAGATTTGTGCTACTCTTTGCAGGTGCATTTAATTTGTGTGCCGACCCTTTTCTGTTATATAAATTGATGAATGATGAATCTGTATGTTGATGTGTTATAGTATGTTGCAGGAGACACTGTTTGCTATGCTTGTGGAGATCACTGAGCGAGCTATGGCTCATTGTGACACAAAAGATGTTCTTATAGTTGGTGGTGTAGGTTGCAATGAGCGGTTGCAAGAGATGATGAGAATCATGTGCTCTGAACGTGGTGGAAGATTGTTTGCCACTGATGATCGGTATTGCATTGACAATGGAGCAATGATAGCTTATACTGGTCTCCTTGAATATGCTCATGGTGCATCAACTTCACTAGAGGATTCAACATTCACCCAGCGGTTTCGGACAGATGAAGTGAAAGCAATATGGAGAGAAGCAAATTTGGAAAAATTGAATGGGCTTGCAGAGAAGAACATTTGATTTGTCAATCTTTGAGGTGCAGTCATTCTTGTACTGTACTGTTGTGCACTTAATCAGACCTTTAGTGTAGTATATTTAGCATGTATTTGAGTGAGTATTTCAGATTTTGTAAAATTGATTGTAATTTTGCAACTGATTTTGCTAGACTATGTGGTAACAAACTTTTGTATTCAACACAAAAGTTAGCCAACATTGTTTCAATTCAGAATGTGACAATGTTTAATCCTTTTCAAAGTATTTTTTTAATAGACTACCTATTTTGTTACTATTTCTTTGCTACTAAATCTGTCAAAAGATAGCAATATATTTGAATATTGCGTGTTTCATTGTTTGAGGAATTTCTTTTTCTTTCTGACCCCACAGGTTTGATTCTGAGTGCTCATTGGTAACTTAGTACAAGAAAAACATGCGACTGCTTGGTATTCACAAATTAACCTCCTTCAAGCTCAAGGTTATGAGTTATTCGCACAGTAAATTTATGTATGAAAAAACACGTAAATGTGTTTGATATTTTGTTGTAGTATTATTCAGTGGTTCTGCAACAGTGGCATACACGCCAGGGTGTACCATGGTCTAACAATGACACTGGCTTTGTACCAAAGTCAGTGTAAAGCTTTTACAGTGAGTCCTTGTTCAAGTGACTTAACAGTTCCTTGTAGGACATACAGTTTGTCTAAACTTGTCCGTGTAATATGTCTATTTTCATTAAGGTAGCCAATCTTCAATCTTTGTCATGTATTGCCTGCAGGTCAAGATTGCCTCTACATACTTCATTGGTGACAAGCACTTTAAAATTATGAAACTCGGTACCATTTTCAGCATGTCAAGTAATGAGATCGATCTTTGGCAAACATCTTGTATTACCTCGAGTTACCTTGGCATGATCGATGCAAAAAGTAGGATGAATTTTCTACAATTTTTTTTATAAGCCCTGTCTTTGAGAATTTTCAAGTCTGGTTATTAAGAAAGTACTAGTCCAAAGTAATAGTTATTTCCAAAGTAGCATTTGAAGAGAATATTTGGCCCATTTAAACTTAAAGGCTTAGCTGATCTGAATCATTAATTTTGCTGTTGATTTACATAAAGTAATGGTTTTGAGATTTAAAGTGGAAATAATATACTTTCTCAAAGTATAATTATTTTTTTTATGTGCTAAATTCATTTATCACTGTCGAAGGATTTGGAAAACAAGCACAACCCCGCATAATCTAAAGGTGTTTTAAGTCGCCTGTTATTTGATTCCCAAGCATAAAAAGGCATATATCCTGCAGTTATGCAGATTAAGCTGCGGCACTCACCACCATTCAACTTAAACCTGATATGCAGAGTCAAATTTCAGTATATAAAGAGAAACAAATTCATCTTATAAATTAATTTTGTATGATTAAGTTAAACTTAAAATCTCATATGCATATATCTGGTCTCAGAAAAGATAGAAAAGATATGCAGACTGATATTTACCAATAAGTAGTGACTTGGGTGTCATGTACCAAATTCAATTAAATGCATTTAACACCTATTGCAGCACAATAAACCAATAGGTGAACATATATTTGTCTGATTGAAAGACAAAAAAAGCAAAGTGAAGGTCTTGCCCCAAGGGCAATGGCACACTTGTGCATGGACTAAAATTGTAATGAAACCTGTCATAACGCCCTTTAATGATGCATGGTTAACCCCAACTATTGAAGTATGGGAAAGGAAGTCTTAGTTCCATTTTCCCAAAAAGTATTCAACAGAGTTGAACTTGCTTTTTTACTTTTAAATGAAGTTCTGGTATGGAATAGGTACAAATAACTGAAAAATAATAGCGCAGGAATAAACTCCCAGACATGGCGTGAGAGGGAGGAAAGATGGACCACAAGCTTACTTGAATGTTCATAATGGACAATAAGTCCCACACTCATCTGTGGCCCCTTTGTTTGTATTGTTGATGGAGCCCAAAGATTCATCGTCACTGCACACTGCAATTTGCGACATCCCATAAACCGCATGCTTAATACACTTCATCACATATTTAGTCATAATTACATGCATAATATAGATTCTTCAACAGATTCATGGCCCTTGTGGTCTTATAGATAGTACATTTTTGTAGGCTTAGCTTAGGTTAGCTTGTCATGAAAGAAAGCAAAATCACAAATTTCAAATTTTCACCTTTCTTTTCTGGTCCAAGTTTTTTTCAACCTCTTAAATTTAGGCTTTTTGCCTTTTCTTTTCTTTTTTTTCTTTCCGCCCTTTGCTTGTTTTGTTTGTCGTTCAAAGCTATGATGATGGTGCCCTAACACTTTCATAAGGAGGCTGTGATTTTTTTATACATGCCATAATAACATTTTTAGAGAAAAATAAGGTTGACATAATTTGATATGGCATTTCACGTTAAATAAAAAATGTTAGACAATAGCATAACAAAATCATATGATTTTTTACTCTTACGCGTAGTTTTTGTTCTCCTTTTTATAATCTAGATTTAAGTGATAAAGATCGAGGAGTGAAATGTGAATAAAAGGAAAGAAAAAAAAAAGGAAGTGACAATAATTTAGTGAGGAGACAAGACAGAAGGACGACAAAATTAAGGTGTTGGGATAAGGGCCCAATGAAAGTGGACCCATGTCTGAATCATGTGTTGACGTGGATGAATGTCTGGGAGAGATGAGAAAACAGACTTTGTAACTTACACTCACAGTTTACTTCTGGTTGGAGTTTGCTTGGTGATTTTGAGGGTGACACAGCACTGTCAGGTTTCAAAGAAGAAACGAGAAGAAAAAACTTCATTTTTATAAAAAGGAATAAAAAAGGAAGCTTACAATTTGAATTGAAGAGTTGCAAGGAGTAGAAAGATGGAAAGAAGAGAAAAAGGTGAGAAAAGGGAAGTGTTAATGGCGGAAAAGTTGAAAGGTGGGGTTGTTGTGGGGAAAAGAAGAGGGCCTTCAACTCCCCCACCCACATGGAGACTTGAGTTTCCCTCTCAGAGGAATGACAATAATGGTAACAACAGAAGCAGCAAAAACAAAAACCGGGTTGAAGAATTCCTCAACTTTCCCAGCACAACAACACTCTCTGCCAGAAAACTCTGCGCCAAACTGTGGCAAATTCAGCCCCACCAACATGCCCCACTTCCCAAAATGAACCACCCTCGCCGTCACCGTAGGGACACACTTCTCAAGGTTCCAAATCTTAAACATTTGTCCCAGGTGAGTGAGGTCTAATTATCTCACCTTCTCTTGCATCTCCTTATACTTTCCTTGTTTCTGCATCATTAAGCTGTAATGGGTTTTTCCTACTTGAAACAGGTTTTCAGTTTTGTTTTTCATATATGATTTGCTTCTATACTACTGTCTCTGTTTTTTTTTCTTCTGTTGTTGTTCCTTTTCCTTTCATCACCTCTTGCTGTCTCCTGTTTTTAGTTCCAGAAATGTTCCAATGGGCGGGTAGAGTGTCCCATCTGTCATGTTACCTTTAACATTTTTACAAAATATTCCTTTGGTAAATTTCTTCCCATTGTTATGTTTCACCTAAAATGGGAAAACTTTTAGCTTTGGCTTTAGACTTTTTCTTCATTCCCCCAAATGTGGTTTTCGAATTTGTTGGTTTGTTCTATCGGCTTCATTTTAGTTTCTGTTGAAATGCTTCTGTTCCAATCCATTTTCTTATTTATGGCATTTTATATGTTCAGATTGCTAACCATTGCTTTGTTCCTCATTGCAGCCAGCATCTGCTACGCGCTTGACAGGACATGTTGGAACATCACTGGTTCAGCACCATAGATCAGCTAAAAGGAATGGTCGCACTGAACAGCCTGTATCTCCTCCTTGTCACTGTAGCTCAATGCAAGTAAGTGTGTGCGTTTATTCCATTCAAATACTGAGCAGTTCTATTAGTTTTTCTATGACATTTTTAAGGAATATGAAATTTGCTAAAAACAGGTGTATAATCATCCTATTAAGTCCGTAGACTTCAAGAGTTGGATTACAGAGTCAAGTCGCAACCCTAAAACGTCCAGAGAGTTACTCAAGGTACTCAACCATATTTGGTGTCTTGAAGAACAGCATGCATCAAACCTATCAGTAGTGAAGGCCCTGAAGATGGAACTAGATCTTTCTCGGGCACAGGTTAAAGAGCTACAACAAGAAAAACAATTGAATAAGCATGAAATGGAGAACTTAATAAAGCAAAGAACTGAGGAGAAGATTGTTAGGAAGGGCAAAGAGCATGATAAAATTAAAGCTGTAATTCAATCTGTCATGAAAGAGATAGAAGATGAAAGGAGGTTAAGAAAGCATTCAGAAAGCTTGCATCGGAGGCTGGCCAGGGAGCTTTCTGAAGTGAAGTCTTCATTCAGTGGTTCTTTGAGAGATCTTGAAAAAGAGAGAAAAACAAGGATCCTTTTAGAGAATTTGTGTGATGATTTTGCCAAAGGAATAAGAGATTATGAATATGAGGTACGTTCTCTTGTGCATGATAATTCTGAGCAGGGTCAAGCTCAGGTTAAAGGGGATAATAGCCATGATAGGTTAATACTGCATCTGTCAGATGCTTGGCTTGATGAGCGCAAGCAAATGAGGTTAGTTCAAGATGGCCATGATCTCCCAGAGATAGATTCATCAATTGTAGACAAGTTAGGTGTTGATATTGAAACATTTCTTCATGCAAAAAGGTCTGTTAACTCGAGAAGATACAGTAACTTGTCCACAAAGGAAAAAATTTTAGAGCAGAAAAAGGGTGCAGACAGAGGACTCGACAAACATGGCTCCAAAATGAACAACAACAATAGTGCAGAGGTTGATAGAGAAAAGAAAGGAAGGCACAACTGTATGAGGAAACATGTTCAGTCGAAGGAAATCATTGAGGAGTGTTGTGAGTTGCAAGCAGGTGTGATGAAGAATCTGTCATGTGATGAAAATGACAGCACAGCTCTTTTTAATACCCCTGGGACATCTACTGTTTGTGAAGCAACACAAGGTCCAGCAGAAAGTAATACATTGTTGTGGACAAAGAGAATGAATTCAAGTCATGGAGTTAGAAACAGTTCCTTGTCTTCTGAAGGCAATGATAGGGTTCATCCAGAGAGTATTTTCAGGGAAGACAATGACACGTTGATGGAAAAACTGCTTGAAGCAAGGATGGAGAGGCAGAAATCCCGCTCTAGAGCTACCATTAACAAAACCTCATTTCCTTCTGCCAGACAAGTTTGTAATCAGAAACATCGCAGTGTGAGTAGTTGCCATGGTATCGCACTCTCATGAGGCACACTGCATATCACTCTATTTCCACAATTAACCTATTTTTGTAGCAGCTATCGATCGAATCGTAGGAATTTTACATGGTTGAAGGGATGAAGATCATTGTTGAGTCCATAACCGTAGTTTATATCTAGTTTTATGGAGTGTTTTATTCCACGTTTCTTAGATTAGATTATACGTGCGTCCATATTGAAGCAAAAAGCAGTAGCTTATGCCTGCGTCTTTTGACAAAATTAACATGATTTTTACGTGGAGTTAACGTGTCCAGACATACGGTTTGTTCCTACTTAATTCTTATAGCTATAACATATTCACACTTTAGTTAAAGAACATTAAAATTTGATTTATTTATCAAGCGACTGCCTATAATAGTATCAGAAAGACAGAATGCTGCAGCATTCATTTTGACATTACTTTTTTTTATCTTTTGCCAAAAAGCAATTAGTATTGTTTGTCAACTTTTAGTTGTGTGTACATGTACCATTTTAATCCCTTAATATTTAAAACCCCTTATTTAAAAATCTTCCTCTTTCATTTGAAGAGATAAGAATTCCAATGTTAGGAAATTTGAGCACAGACAAACATAAACCAATAACACAATCTAGAATCTAGAATAAAGAAATAACACAATTGAATTCAATAGTAATAGACTTTAACCCAATCAGTTTAGAATGTATAACAAAATTATGTGTGGGTGTGTGTACACCCTCAATTTGAAAGTGAATATCTATTTTTCTGCAAATTGTTGTCATACTAAAAAAGTAGGCAAGTTAACGTGAAATGTACAATTTCAGAGGAAAGAATAATTTTAAGTAATTACTCATTTCTTTGGCGACGTGTTGGTGAAACTCGGTTATCTATATTATGTGTCGAAAACTAAATTAATATGAAATAAATCAGAATGATGGATAGGCACAAGATAAACGATATGTATAATAAATAAATGGAAAAACAATATAGTTCAAGATGAAAAACGGAGCGTCCGTCTCTTTGCTTTTTGAATACCCACTCGTGAAAACCCATCACAAGTTCACCACTGAACCTTTAGAAAAATAATGTCAGAGGGACTTCTTTATTTTGATAAGAAAATGTTTTCTTTTAGTTTTACGATGAAGCTTCAAAAAGTAAATGATCAACCTATTACGAGTCTTGACACAAGATTTCAATCAGGATAATAATATTCTAAATTTTCTTCCATGATCCACTCAGAATCCAACTGACAAACCTTACCTGTGTTGAGACATTCTATAAGGCTTTGCCAACAAGAACTATATGTTTAACTACTAGATTAAAAGAGTACTGCACAGACCTATGATGAGGAAGAAAATAAGACAAGGGAGTAAACACAAATGCAGTTAGAAGCATTGTCTTGACATGTTCAGATCATCACACAGCCATGATACATGCTGTACTGAGCCCTTCTAAGTAAAGAAATTTTTAGAATTCTAACATCAAAAAATATTCACATAACCTATAAAACAAAAATATAAGCTTGTGGCATGGAACCCACATACTGACAGAAAGGTGAAGCCAAAAGATAGAAAAATGTAACAGACAGATATACAGTCTTACATGAGTGACTATCCATAATCTAACTTATAATATATATGCTCTACTTTAATGGATCTGTAAGCCATATACAAAAAGAAGTCTATGAAAACAGAGCCCAAGGCTCTAATTGAATGATAGATACAAAGGGATAAAATAGTTAAGAATCTTCAATATTGGGAAGTATGGAATGGAACACAATTTATTCCATTTCATCCCTTCTACCATTCAATTGTACTCTTTATCAGACATCCAAAAACCTAAGCAAGTGACTGAAACAACAATCACACAAAACCATAACTACAGAGAACATTAGAAATAAAAACAAGGAAAAGCAATAATCAGGAACAGGGTTTTAAAAAAAATCCACCACCGTGAATTGAGCGGCTCTGCAACCATAGTCACGGCCACGAAAGCTAAGTTTATCCGCCCATTTCATCAGAATATCAAAGATCGCACAGCAAAAAAAGCAAGTAAAACCTTTAGCAGGTCAAGGAAAACAACAAACGGAACCCTTCAACTTTTTTCCAATTATATTTTGCACTAACAATCCAATCCACGAAGCACTAATTAAACAGCATGCAAATGAAATACATAGCAGCGGCAACAGTAGCACAATAATAACGAAACAAAAATGGGATGACATGACAGTCGAAAATATCCGAGTTATTGAACAATAGCGCATGATAAAATAAAATCCAACACCGAGATGTAAAGTGACGCGAGATGCAAGGAAGCAAATAGAAATACAAGTACAGATTCTAGAGATATATTATTATATAGATAACAATAACTTGATGGCGGTGGAGATTAGATTTTATCGATGTCCTCGTCCTCGAACTCGATGTAGTCGTTGGCGGTGGCATCGTCCTCCTCGTCCAAGCCGGCGCCAATGCCCTCGTTGAGGCGCGTGGTGTCGGGGAGCTCGCCGTAGGCCTTGAGGAGCCTGGCCTCGTCGGGCATGTACTTGAGGATGACGTCAGCCTTGTCGTCCTGGTAGTCCCGGAGGCCGACGAGGATGATGTCACCGGCGGCGATCCAGACCTTCTTGTGCATCTTGCCGCGGATGTGGCAGAGGCGCTTGGTGCCGTCGATGCACATGGCCTCACAGCGACCGTTTCCGAGCATGCGGAGGACCTGCGCGTACTCCTGGCCGTCCTCCTTGAACACCAACTCTCTCTTCTCGTCGTCCGCTTCGTTCTTTCCCCTCTTCCTGTTCTTACCTCCCTTTCCCTTGTTCTTCGGCATCCTAAAAACCCAACCCTAACCCTAACCCCTCTCTTATCTCTCTATCGATTTCGTTCCTTCCCTTTCCTCCCTTCTCCTCCCAACACACCACAGAAATAAAGTGAGTGCCGTGTGGTGTTGTGGTGTTGTGTTCTGATTTTAATCTCACCCTATTCTTTCCTTTTTATATATTCCCCAAACCTCGCTTCCCTGCTTCATTTTCCTCTTTCTCCATCTACACTTCCAACTCAAACGTGTACCGCCCTAATTTTTTTTTTTTTTTTTTTTTTTGCGATATTATTCCAATATTCTCTACATTATTATCTCACTCTATTTTAATTAAATATCGTAAATTTTAAGTATTTTTTACTTGTTTAATGATGTCTTCTAAAAATATTTAATTGATTACATCTCATTTTCTATTATTTAATTTATATTAATTAATTTTAATTAGTAAAGTTATAGATAGTTTACTTTATATGAACGTAGAATACAAGGCCTGACAAAAACTACTCCACGGTCCAGCCCAATTCATAAGACTTCATTCATCTCAGACATTTTATTAAGTTGTCAAATATTAAATATTTTGTATGAAAATTTTTTGCTATTTTTTTTGTAGATTTTAATTTTAACACAGACCTATTGTAAAAAAAAAATTATACGGTCAAATAGGTAGAATTCATACAAAATAAATTTATAAATTAAAAAAAAAAACACACCAGAAGTAATTCAATAACAATATACCAAATCTTTATATGTAATGAATAAAATAAAACTTTTTTTCTCTTTAGTTATTGCTTTCTGTTATGAATAAAATGTAAATAACAAGTACTCAAATTAATAAATTTCGAAAAAGAAAGCAATGCAAGGTTTTTTGGCATTTGAAAAAGTCATTATTCTGAGGAAAGGTTAAAAGGTGATATACCTGGAACTTATTCATTATTTGATTATCTGAAATGGTTGATTGAGAACTTGATTCCAATTCCATATCCTAACAAAATACCAAATTTCCACTTCATTCCTTTCGTTTCTAGCAAGAGATAGAATAGGATTTTATGTCCATGGATACCTGGTGAACCGCACCAAAAATACTTTTCTTATATCGTTAACATTTATTCCATAATACACTTTGCTCAAACTCTTCCACCACGCCTTCTTCATCATATACACGCTTTTTTTAATTACATCTGAATATGTGTTTGAACTAATTTATATCAGAAAATATATTTTAAAAGATAATAATATTATCACCCTTGATTCCCTTTTCATTTATTTCATTTCTTCAATGTCATTTTACCTTTATCCAGCAAAAGAAATTATTTAAAAGTACATAATTAACTTTCTTTTTTGTTAAAATGAAACCACCCAAAAGCAATATATTGTATAAACTAATCAAACTCTTAGGTGAAAGAAAAAACACAAATCTGATCATTCATTTGATCTCATGTAGCACTAATCACCTAATACACATTATCTCGGTATTAGCCAATATTACAACAAATTAGCATAAGGATGAGAAACATGAAAAAAAGATTAAAAAGCTAGGAGCTAAAAGAAAATAATTTACAAATATGAGAATCCATGTCAATGCCTGATGGTAAGTTCAGCTCTAAGGTGGAGAATACCATTGACAAAGTATAAACTATCTTCAGCCATGAATGTTGTCCATGGAATAGCAAACAAGTTTCTATATCCAACAGCTTTTCCTCCTGTGAATACATAATTTCCTTTATACTTGCTAACAAATTCCTCTGTTGGCCTTGACCTGGCAGCAAACTCATAATCAATCGCAAAGCTAGTTGAGCCTTTTTCCTGCATTCCTAGAAACAAACCAAAGCAATGGAAAGAGCTTTGTTGGTCCATGTTGCAGTGTGCTGATAAGAAGAACCCTTGTCCACCCAAATGGAATGCCTGAGAATAAACTCGCCCAGATGGGAACAAATTCGCACACTCTTCCCTCTTCAGATCCAAATAAACCACACATTGTTGTCTTGGAAGTTCAAATTCCACCACCTTCACAGGGCGATACTTATATGCTCGCTCCACAAAAAGTCTGTAGGAAGCAGACTCGGCAGCTAGTATCCGCTGGCGATGAGGAGCCTCTGCCTTGAAAAAAAGCGCTTCAAGAACAAGCTTGGATGCAACATTTTGGTCGAAGTCATTACACGTTAACACTTTCTTAAGCTTTCTACAGGTCATGTAAGGGAAACGAATTAAACGAGCAAGTTGTGTACCCAAAACTTCTCTCCTTTCATCTAGTTTTGGGTACTGTGTTCTAACCCACTTCAACACAAAGTCATATACAACATCCTCTGATGCAACCTGGAGTTCATCACTAGATAATATTGCTTCTATTCCTACCAAAGGCAAGCTCAAAACCTCCTCCTGATACCTGCTCGTACATCAAACTTATCAGTGATTAAAATCAAGAGTTCATATATAACGTCAGATATAGTTTATTATGTCATGCAATTAAGTTACACAAAAAGGGAAAAAACTTACTTTGTTATATCTTTGTATCGATCAACAAGATACTGCTTTGCTGCATCGGTCAATGGTTGAACTGCATCGGCCATTAAGACACTAGAAGGAAGCTCAAGGTAAAGCAATGCAGACTCGGGTGTCATGGGTATAATTCGCAATAATCGACTACAAAACTTCATGCAAGAAGCAACTTCGAATTTGTCAGCGGCCATCAACACATCTAATATTTCAAGGGCTGAAGAAACGTTCAAGGTATTGCTATACATAAAATTTAGAAGTTCCATAAGAGCAGCTTCCTCTGCAATATGCAAATGAAACTCGACATTTATACGGTGATCATTGGACAAAAAAACTATGATAAATATATATAATAAAGTAATGTGTGTGTATATGTATATGCATATTAATATTAATACCAGAAACATTAATTCTCAGAGTGACATGTCTCTGCTCTGATTCCTTCATTCCGTTTGAGAAAAGCTGCAGAATATACATAATTCAATATATTTTTAGCATAATTTTTAAAATTAATTTATAAAAAATGTTTTTATACCTTGTAGAAGAAAGGACTTTTAGCTGCCAAGATAGGAGAACTGATGTGTAGTGTTCTAACTCTCACAACTGTAGAGCAATCCATATTCCAATTTGAATCATTGATATTTGTGAGTTCATCACCTATGTTAATAATAACAAATTCAAATCATTAAGAAGAACTCACAACTTCAAGGAAATATATATTTTATTATTGTAAGAAAAAAAATTCATTTTTTTGTGTGATTGTTTTTGCTTGTTAAGTATATGACTTCCTGTACATACTAATTTATGTTTTCAAATATATGTTTGTTTGAGGCATAATTATCTTATGCATTCAAGAATTTCTTTGAGAAAACACTCGACTTTCAAACCAAAGAAAAACAAGATTCAATAAACATTAACAGATGAAATCAATAAATAAATAATACGGAAGATGTGGGTGGAATAAATAGCATTATACAAGTTCATCCAATTTTTCATAGTAATTATAAATTTTAAATCATGAATTGTATCGAAACTTTAGATTTTTGTGAAAATCAGCGTGAATAAATCACATTGGAGGATTATGTATTCTACCTAATGCATGAAAAAAAAAAAGTAAAATCATGTCGTACAATCATATTGGAGCATTATTATTCATACAAATGTAATCGGATTAAAAAAAATTAAAACACTAAGCGACCAAGGAAGTATGCTAATGATAATAAGAGAGATTTGTAGTTGTTTGTTGAAAAACTGCAAAACGTTAAACTACAAAGTCAACAATGGAAGAAGTATATTAAGAATCATTAGGATAAGTGAAACTTCATTTCTAAAGGGAAAAAGGAAAAAACAAGTTTTTTTTCTATTTTTTTGTTCTTGGAATCTGGTTTCAACACTAAAATAAATCAGTCTTTATTTGTTCATGGTATCAGAAATTGCGACATCATTTGCAATTTAGAAATACAAAAATCCCATAGAATACCATCATACTTTTCTCTTTAGTTAAAATTTAAAATATATAAATTTGAATTTAGGTTGTGTTTGGTCTCAGACAACTTTGCTCTATGATCTAAATGCTTAGAGCAACAATAAAACCAACGGTTTGCAAAAATATAACATAATTATAGTCAATCGATAAATTAATATGTTTCATTCACCCCTTGACGTAAGACAAAACCATGCAATAAGTACAATTGATGTCGTGAATAATTTGATAACCATGGTACAATATATTTTAATAACTATCATTAAAAAGTTAGATTTTAGAATTTTTTTTTTTAATGTTCAAATACCTGAAGAGGAAGACTCTTCACCCATAGCAATTGCCTCTTCATCTTGATTTTCAGGGGATATAAAGTCATCCATATCAGGTTGATTCTCGTTCAAAATTTGCTCGTCGGGCAAAGTAAGATCAACAACTACAAGCGAAAGAGAACATGTGTAATGAATGACAAGAAAAAAGATTAACACATATATAGAGGAAAAAAATACATGTGCGTAATAAAAAAAGTTAGTTACCTTGTCTTCTATTGCAAGATACAAAGCTTATTCATGAGGCTTATGCAAGTAAAAAAAAAATAGACTTGTAACAAAAAAATATAGAGTGAAAAAAAGGCTTCCACTTCTACAGGAATCACAATACTTTTTTTACTCATTTAATTCCAAATAAGTGAAGTTTAATTATTTTTTCACAGTGATTAAAAAACAACTTAATTACAAAAATAATCAAACTACTTTATCTTTACATTTTAGTCACCCTATCCCGCATTTCATTACGATATTTTTCTTTCAGTCAAGTCAGAATAAATAATGCATCGATTCTTTAAAAACTTGATATTGCAGTTATAGTAGTACAAGTTTACCATTGCCTATAACATAATGTGAAACAAAATGGTGTTAAAATGCATTTGTTTTTTCATAAATTAAACGTGTACATCATAACGTAGCCCAAATAAGAAAAGTTCAAATTTTAGAAGATGAAACGACATAAACAACAAGAAAACTATATTCGTAATTTCCAAATCAACCAGGGTCACGAAATCAACGCCAAACATTTTTTCTTTTTATCTCTTAATGTTGTGTTTTCCCCCAATTGGTTTGTGAAGAAATGAAAGAGAAGAAATGGGGAAAATAGTGAATATACCATTATCCTTCTTGACATCCTCACGCCTCCTTTTGCGGTGGCGAGCCCAGTCGAGAATTGTGGTGCAACCCTCAAAATTAGGTGAGGCCTCCTCAACGAGGTCATCCATGATTTCAATGTGAAGGATTCTGTCGGAAAAATTACTATCGTTGAACGCGAATCCAAAATCGGCATCGGAAGAGGAAGCACTGCGAGAGTAATCGGGAGAGGAGGAGGACTCCATTGCCGTTCCTGGATCAAAAAAATCCAAATTGAAATCCTTCATCCTCTAACCCACACAACACAACCACCCCTCCTACCTCTGCAACTGCAAGCAAGCAGAGAAAGGAGGAAGAAGGAAGGAACAAAAAAATGATGGAGAAGAGAAGTTACATGCAAACTCAATGCAATGCAAGCCCTATGTAAATGAATGGTTGTGAAGTAAAACAAAAAAACTAAGCATAATATATTTCTATTTATTTTTATTTAATTAACTTTTGTTACAACAACATAAATCCACACGTTGTGAGGCAGCTTGGCATGAATAATTAATTCTGTTTGATTTCATATTTTAGTTTTTTTTAGTATAATACTTGTTAAATTGTTACCTCTCATGTCTTCACCCTTTTAACTGAAATTATTATTTTTTTATATAATATTTTGTAACTAAAATATTATGTATTTTTTATGTGGTTGACTTTTATGGAAAAGAAAAATGTAGATGTGAGTTATAAACATTTTTAATATGATTATTTACCGTTATTTATATCCCATTTCACTATCTTAAATATGCGTTTTTTTTATCTTGTGGTATTAAAAAGTAAGGATATGTTTGATTTGTTCTTTTAATAAAATCTTCTTAGGAGAAAATGAAAGGAAAAAGTAAAATTAATTTCTTTTAATCTAAAAGAAATATACACACAAACCCATTTTCATATTGTTTTTGGGATTTTTTTTTCTTTTTTAATTTTATGTGAGTTAATTTTTGAACTTAAAAAGAAATGACTTCCATTCTCGTTCATCCTTTTTTCTCTTAAAACAAAATATCTCTTAGACTGTATTATTTACAAAATGAAATTTCTATGCAGCAAACCGACGTGGAAACATTTATTTGAGAAATATATTTATCTATAAAGTGAAACATGACATTGTTTGGTAAATATTTATTTAAGTTTACATATTAATACGTAGAATTTGATATAAATTTTATAGAAATATGAACTTACGAAATCTTAAGACTCGTAACTTGTAGAATTTGATATGAATTTTGTAGAAATATTAACTTATAAAATCTTAAAAGTATAGTAGAATTTGATATGAATTTTATAGAAATACAAATTTATGAAATTTTAAGAGTAATAAATTATAGTACAGAATATTATAAATCATATAATATAATTATAGTATAAAATATTACGTATATCCAAAATTTTCAATAATTATAAAAATAATATATATATATATATATATATATATATATAAAAGAGATATGTTACAAGAATTTATTATTTTATATAATATATATATATATATATATATATATATATATAAATTGTAACAAATATAAAATATTTTTAATATCTTAATTTTAATTTTCTAATTCTAAATATTAACTTTTAATATTTTGAATAAAAATTTTAAAATTACAAGATTTTAATTTGTAGTATATTTGAGCAATAAGATACGCTTTTTAAACGGTATCATATAAAGAATTCAGTACACATTAACTTAAAAGTAATTAAACCAATTCATTAAGTTAGAAAGTAACGTTTTAATATTAATTGAATTAATTATGATACAAAGAAGATAAAAATGCATTCTTATTAAGAGGAGTATTTAACAATTTCCCAGGCTAAAGTTTCTGTGTCTTTTACTGGATATAGGCCGCAGCCTTTATCAATATGGGTTTGATTTAAAAATTTGGCCCAAAAGGCTAAGACAATCAATACACGATCTTCCAACGCCAAGCTTAGGCAAAGAGGGGAATGGGTAAAGTCCTCCTACTTTAAATTCAAGATGCTTAATGAATATGTAACATAAATACAATAGTGATGTAAATTTAAAAGGTAATAGTTTGTAATTTTTTTTATTAGAATTAGTTAATAACGATAACTTTAAAAATAAAATTATTCCAAAAGGATAAAATTTACAGATTTGAAAGTATACCTTATTACTCAAACACACCTCTATCTTTCTTTTTTATCTAATCTTCAACACAATTACTTAAAAAAAAAAATTACAAATCCTGAAAGTTTAACAATTAATACGTATTTGGATTGTAATTGAAACTCACGAAATGACTTTTAGTTTTCATTAAATCATGTGTTGATATGTCTAGGGCAAAAATATTTAATATTACTTTTCACTTTTTAATAAAGTGAATTCTAATTTTACTTTTTATTTTCTGTTTACGAATCAGGCTTGTACAGAGTAAAAAAATTGGAGAGCACATGGTAACACGTTGATGAAAGTGACGCGTGGCGTGGGTGACTTAAAAGAGTTATCTAGAGAAACCAAAATCTAGGTGGTTCTCAGCTGGCTACGCAACCTCTGTTTCATGTTGTCCCCGCACAGCCTCGCAAACCCCACTTATTTTTCTACGTTTTTTAAATTTAAATTAAAATTTTACCACACTGTAAAAGTATTAAAGATTTATTTCAGAATTAAATATATTTTTATATTTATTTTTTAATAAAAATAAAAATTAGTTTATTTTTTAAAATTTTAAATCAATTTAATTCTTTATATTTTAAAATAAGTAGATTTACTTTTTTTAATTAAATTTTGTGAAAATTATTTAACATTTTAAATACATTTTTTCAGCTAAAATTAAAATAAAATTATATTTAGATAAAAAATTCAAATATTATTATGAAACATTTCTAAAATATTAAAAAAATTTAAAAAAATTAATTAAAAAAATTAAATTTTCACATTTAAATGACTAAATTAGTATAAAATTTTAAAAAATAATTAATTTTAATGTTATTAAAAATTAAAAAATCTAAAACATATTTAACCATTTATTATATTTATTATAACTATATAGACGGTAAATAAAATTTAATAAATAATTTTAATTGTTTCATTGGATTTCCTTGTAAGACTTTCTTGCTAAGTAATTAAGTAATGAGTTAAGAAAATTCAATAAAAATTAGGTGATAATGCATTAATTTCAAAAGGAAACAAAATATTGAATCATATAAAAGGGTTTTATCGAAGGTAGTTTAATTTGACAAATATATTATTCTAAATTTAGTAAAAAGGGTTAAATTTTTATTTATTTATTGCTAGGTATTAACTTTTTACTTGAACAGTTAAAGTGAATTAGGTGAATTTGATTATATTGAGCATGGGGGCTTGGGTGGCAAACACAGTGTGATTGTGTGATGTTGGAAGGAGGACACGTGTGAATGAGTTGGAATAGAAGGTGGAAACTGCTTGTTGGTGAGTCAATGGACAGATGTGTCAGACATCACACATGACATGGATCGCTACAAAATTCTATACTATATTTCTCTGTCACCATTTTCAACCTTCCATATGTCAAATTCTTATGATTCATACTTTTTTATTATATAGTAACAAAATAATTTGATGTGGTTTTCTTTTTTACTTTAAATAGCTAAGATAATAATATTAGCCTTATTTATAAAAATGAAAACGAAGTTTAAGAAAACATAAAAGTAGTCTTAAAGGTGAATTGTTTTTTCTTAACTTTTTACCAAGAGAATTATAAAATATTTTAAAAACGTTCCTTTTTTTTTTATTTTTAGACTTTGATTAAAATAATTTATTTCAACATATTTAACGTCTGATATTATTTCAGACTTGAAATTTTAAATAATTTAAAGGATTAAATTTGTTTTTAATAATTAATTTTGCAAAATTTAGAAATTAAAAATTAATTTAATTTATAATTTAAATATGTATATTTTAGTCTTTGAAATATATTTAAAATTAATATCCTGATGGAAATATACTAAATTTCAAGATGAACAATAATTGAAATGCAATAATTATCTCATGCAATCTCATTAAGGAATAATAAAAGAAAATATTAAATTAAAACATCGTGTATGAAGATTACATCCTAAGATATTTATGTTCATTTTGAGAATAAAGTGTATGTATACGCTTCCAGCACGATGTTTTTTTAATAAACTTATGAAATATTGTTTTAGAGTGATCGTGAGCTTTCTTTGATAGACTTGTTGGTAACATTTTACAATTTTTTTCAACTACTTCATACGTCTTCTACCATTCAGCTTTCAATTGTGTTGACTTGCTTCGAAATATCACAATATTCATTATACGTATCTTTATTTTATTTTTAAAATTTTTATTTTTGTTTACCTTTACGACTGCATCGTTTTGAATCTGTAATTATTATTAGACGAAAAGTTTATCTTCTTTACAAGTAAACCTAACTTTTTTATTGTTTTTGAATTATTTTCTTTTGTTGAGCGTAGAATCACATGATCCTTAGTAAAAATCAAAAAACAAATGAAGCATGATACTCAAATGATTGGAAATGTACTCTCGAGAATGGTGATCGATTCAGTTTTTAATTCAATTCACATTTTTTTTATATCTAAATAATTGAATCAAATTTTCAATCTAAATCTATTTTTTCAGCAAAATTAGTTTGGATTATTTTTTAAATCTAAATCTAAATATTTGGATCAAAATTTAAATTAGTCTAAATATTTAAATCAAGTTCAAAATTCATAATCCATTTTTCATAAAAGAAATTTAAATTTAAATTTCTAAAACTCGTGTCCTTAAGGTCATTACGATACAATTTGGTTAGAGTTGTTAATTTGGCCAAACTCACGAAGCTAGGGCCAAAAAGCCCACAAGACAAAAAAGTCCCGCCTAGGTCGACAAGTCGACTCGTCTAGATCGTCGAGTTGGCCCGCTTGGTCCGTTAAGATCATCAAGCCTACCTGATCCGTACAGGTCGTCTAGCACGACTCGTCCGAGTTGTCAAACCGACTCAGTTTGTCCTGGTTGTTGGGCTGACTCGGTCTGTCTAGGTCGTCGGGCCTACGCAGTCTGTACAGATTGTTGAGCAAGACCTGTCCAAGTCATCGGGTTAGCCTAGTCCATTCGGGTCATCGGGCCCGCTCGACTTTTTCGGGTTGTCGGACCAACCAACTCGTTTCGTTCGTTGAGGTCGCCTAGCCTGCTCGTGTCTTTGGGCCTACCCAATCCATTCAAAGTTGTCAGACCCGATGACTCATTTGAGTCGTCGGGCTTGCCCAACCCGTTTTGGTCGTCGGGCTCACCCGATACTTCAGGATCGTCAGACCTACCTGATTTGTACAGGTCATCGAGCAATGATCGTCTGAGTCTAAATTTAGCCTAATCCATCTAAACTTTTAGCCTAACTCAATTAAAATTTTAAATTGAAAATTTGGATTATCCATATTTAAAAATCTTAATTTAGATAATAGATATCCAATCCATAAAATATATAAAATTTAGATTATATTGAAATCCAAATCTATTAAAATATATTTTTAATAAAATAATTTTTTAATGAATTTAATCAGGAAAAAAATGAATTGGATAAAGAAAATTAGGTATTTTGTCATTGTTAATTATTTTGTGGACTTATACCGTGATAATTTGAACATGAGAAATTGATATAAAAATAAATAAATAAGATATATTTTGGGTTATTTTATTAGTTTAGTGAAAACGCGGGAATTTGAGGATTTTAATAAGTTGATAATTTGATATTAATTTTAATTAGCCAATCATTTATTTGATTCGATCCTTTAGAAGAAAAACTTGAGGATTTGGCTAGGGCTAAAAATATAGCCAACCCAAGACAAAACTTTAAAAGCGTGTAGAATAGTTAAAGAAATTTAACGTAAAACAAATAAGAGAAATGTGATAACATTGAAAAGAACACCATCCAATTATTTTATATACTTATATAAAAATTATCCAAATTAATTACTTTTTCTATTTTAATTATTCGCAGTAGTTTCTACATTTTATATACTCAAATGATACCAGTAGTTTTTGTATAAAATTATTTGAATTAAAAAAAAAAATGTACCCACTTGTTTAGATTTAGTATTTATATTTATATATTTAATTTAATCACAAAATGAGTAGTAGTTATAAATTGATTTTATTATTACAGGCGCATAAAATTTTTGAGTTAAGATCGATAAAATATATATAATTACTTTTTAAAATTATTAAATGTAAAATTAGAAAAATAAAAAATATATATAAAATATTTTTTATTTAAAATAATTTTAAAATAATAATAATTAAAGATAAATTATTTAAAAAGTAATTAATTTTTAAAATAATAATTAAAGATAAAATTAGAATAAACACTTATCTCTTTATATAGTAATGCTCTTAGATTGTTTCATCAAATTTCTCAGTATTTTTAAATCGCAAGCACTTAAATCATGATACGTAAAACACACATTTTCTCTGTAATTGGCCCTTATTTTTAGCATTACTATTAAAATAACAGTTAGTTATATACAGTAATTTTCATGGTAAACTACATATATGAAATAGCTGGATAATAAAATATCCACATTTGTAATTATTCTTATAAATTTTTGTGGATAAATATTGATTTTTGGGTCAAACCCCTTTAACGGCAATAGTTTCCTCCGTAATTGAGTACGTTGAAAATTGGGTTTAAATCCAGATTGTTTTTTTTTTTTCATATTTATTTTGACATTAAAAAAATGCATTTTAAAAGATAAAACAATCAATAATAATTATAAATATTATTGAAATAAGTGGGTTATATACAACACCGTACTTAGATATTATAGGTTGAGGGTGAAAATACAAATAAGATCTTTTAATTTATATATTTCAAAGAAATTTGCAATTCAAAAATAATACATTTTATTATATTAAGTGAATGACACAATTTTAGTAATTCTCAAACAAATTTACGATTTGTTTTATTCCATCACTTTTATACTACCATTTAT
>Ga0214544_1001275_pt1 | contig 51569 bp, 29 predicted proteins | sample CNSS3metaG_FD_160074 | JGI IMG/M metagenome (GOLD analysis project Ga0214544, IMG submission 160074) | Root nodule microbial communities from cowpea collected in UCLA plant growth center, Los Angeles, California, USA - CNSS3 | ecosystem: Host-associated > Plants > Roots > Nodule | place: USA...
ATATATATATATATTTTGTAGAGACAACAAACATTAATTTATGTTTCTTGCTGTAACGCCTTCAATTGGACGTAAAAAGCCTAAAGTAACATATGTAAAAGCTTTTTCGGTGTTAGTGATGATAGCACAAATAGCTAGGTCACATCTCTATAAATAGAGTTGAACGAATTGTGTAAAATGGGGATCTTGGAATTCATCTACGTCACAGACCTTGATCTTCGTGTTGAATACATTAAAGGTAAACAAACCTAAACAAAATAAAAAATCTCAATCTTTGGACGATATTCAAATCATTTAAGGTTGAAGTTGAAAGTCAACTCAACAAAAGAATTAAGACTATTTGATCTGACCGTGTTGGTGAACTATGGTAGGTATAACAGTTCAGGTGAACAATGTCCAAGACCTTTCGCCAAGTACCTAGAGGAATGTGGAATTATTCCACAGTACACCACCACAATGAAATCAAATAGTCTTAATTCTTTTGTTATCGTTGTTATCTTTTGATATCTTTGTTATTTTAGATATCTTTGTTATCTTTTGATAGTTTTTTTTATATCTTTTGTTATCTTTTGATATATTTTTTATATTTTTCCATTTTTTTCTTTTATCTTTATCTTTTAAGGCCTATAAATACTAAGGTCTACAACAATTGTAATCACTTTTTAGTCGTTAATAAAGTTATTTCATTATAAAGAGGTTTATCTTCGTACTTGGCTTAGCCCTCAAGGTTTTTTATCAAAGACAAGGATTTTTGTGGCGAATCTACCTTGACTTATCAAAGACTGAGATCTTTGTGGCGTCAATATTATTGGGTTCTTATCAAAGTCAGGGATATTTGTGGCAAACCTTCTTCCGACTTATCAATCTTATTGATTATGTTGTCTCTATTATTTATTCTTATCAAAGAAGGACCTCTTTTCATCTTTATCATATTTTATGTTCTTTATTCTTATTCTAATTGTTTCTCTAAGACTAGAGAAAATTAAATAATTAAATAAATAATTATTTAATAAATTCAGGTAATGAGAACCTTTATGGCATTTAATGTTGGAATTTATGACAAGAAACAATACTAGATCAAGTGGTTGAGAGTACTTGCCTATTATGAAAGGAGTTGGGTTTGAGTCTTATGAATGTCAATTGTGTGTTAATTTAATTGTTTATTATTTTTAGTAATATATTTGACCATGGTACGTGATAATATAATCCTATGAAACATTAGACTAATTTATTCTTGAGCCTATGAAACAATTGATTAAAATTTCAAATCAATTGGCTAAAATCCTTGAAATTTATGCAGAATGCAAAATTCGCAGATTTAACTCAAACAACAAGCTTTTACACACAAGACTTGTTTCAATCAATATTTATAATAGGTATGCAACATCAGATTACACAGAAACACATTAAACCTCAACATAAAATGAATTACTTGGTTTTCTTGAATTTTTAAATTGATTTAAAGTGAGTGATATGAAGAGAAGAGAATATCAAAATTGTTTTTATACTGGTTCACTTAATCATATAGCTACATCTAGTTTACTAGGACAACCTGAGTTTGGTTTCCACTATATTCAAAAGTTTTACAAATCACATACTAAGTTTACACTTTTGAACAAAGAAACATACAAGATATTTTATTCACACAAAAATCTAGACTAACACCCTGCAAGAATCACACTTACAAACCTGAAATCACATCAGGTAAACAACTAGAGGCACAAGAACTACAAAACCTGATGGTGGCTCTCCCTAGCCAACCATACATGAGTTCTTCAAGCTAGTCCCAAGTCAAAATGTCTTCAAGGTCATCTTCAATCAACATGTTGCAGTTGTGTATTGTAGAGAGAGTTTTTGAATGATGAATGACAAGTTTTCGCGCTCAAAAACTCAGAATTCTACCTCTACTCTCGTAAACACAACTTATATAGTCTGGTGTAAGTGAAATCAATCAGTTGAATTTTTCGTACAATCAGTTGATTTCACTTTACTTAAATGAAATCAGTCGATTGAAAAATAATTCAACTGATTAAATATATTCATACCAGAAACTATATACGATAAGCATTTTAACTTGTTAAAACCCTTTTTAACAAATTAAAAAAGACACACTGAGACTAACAAAACATCTAACCTACGTCATATAGCCTACCAACATGATATAACATTTAATCATTACATCTAACACATCAATTAAAAATTTAATACAATTGAAACATAATCTTCAAGCGAGTCTTCATCAATCTTCATCAACCACATGTGATCTTCATGCATTTGGCTTTATCAAATCTTTCCTTCAAGCTTTTTTGTGCCAACACATAATGTTAGAGAGATCTAGAAGCTTCAAAGCTTGCTCTCAAGGCTCCAAGTTAGCGCACCATGGCAAGGAGAATTTAACTTGCTTAGGTGGCAAGTCATACCCCCCTATCGCAACCGAAATCGCGACGGGACGACGAACCAAAAATTAAAATTTGTAAAAACAGAGTTTGGAGTCGCCACCATAGTTATTATAGGAAACTATGGAAAACCATAAAAAAAGAGCAAGGTCTGCGAAAAACCAGGTTTTGGGTCCAGGAGTCTGTTACGTGTGGGGAAGGTAATTAGCACCCCACAATGTTCGTCCTAAGACGACACCTTTAATTAAATGTGCAAAAGTTATGTGGTTTTTTCAAAATATTTAATTTTCCCCAAAAAGATTAATAAAAGAATGTACAAAAAACAACAAAACTAGTTTTTTGATTTTTTGGGCCCGACGAGGATTAATCCTCGCTCGTACATATCTCCATTCACAATGGAGGGGTCGTAATTCTTTTGAATCTTTTAGAAATTGTTGATTTGATTTCTTTATTTTTTATAATTTCAAAAACCTTTTTATGTTTTTTTTTGTATTTTTAATTTTTTTGAAAATGAGTGTCACACGACGCGAGCGGCTAGACAAACACTAAAATTAAACAACAAAAACTGTTTTTTTTATCTTTAGTTCTTTATATTATTTTTTAAATATTTTCTAGAAAAATAAATTTAAAAAAATGATGTGACGCGGCGCGAGCGGCTGGACTAAAAGAAATGAAGAAAAACTTATTTTTTATGATTTTTAGAATAAAATATTTACGAATAGTAAAAAATAATATCCCTTAAACAAAAGACCGAAGTCAGGTGTAAAACAAAAACACGTTCAATACTAAAAGATAATATAAGAAAAAGGGAATGAATAAATAAATAAAAGGATAAGGACAGTGACATACCTTCTACACTTTTCAATTCCTCTTGTATCAATCTCACCCTCTCATTTTGTATATTATAACTACCTTCTCTATTTTGTCTTTTGTCTTTTTTTATTTTTTTAAGAGAGATAATAGAAGAGGTGTGTGGGTGGTAATGAGAAAGAGAGAGGAAGAGTAGAGAATATCCTTTTTTTCAATTTTCTACCTCCTTCAATATGTTTTTTTTTCGTTTTGAAAGAATTAGAGGAGGTGTATGTGAGAGTGATGATGGGAAAAAATTAGAGAAGTGTAGAGAATCTTTTTTTCGGTTATGATAGAGTGCGTATTTATACTCGCACCTTGCAATATCAATGCAATCTCAACTTTAATTGTAATGAACAATATAATGAAGGAATTGGTTATGGTAGCAACACATTATAGGAATAAAATCATAGTAAATCAGAGCACAAAATCAATCCCAATTAGTAATATTGATTATAACCATTTGAAGAAATATTTCTTCTAATTATTAGAATCATATCACTAATTTCTCTTCCAGGAACAAGGGTAGAAAACAGGTTGAGTTGTTGGGCTCATGAGAAGGAGTGCGATAATTAATAACAAATTGGGCTCTTCCCTCTTTATTCCTTTTTTTTCTTTTTTTTTTCATCACTCTTTTTTTTTCTTTTTCTTTTCTGAAATTAAAGTTTGAAAATCTTTGAAGAAAATAATGTTTCACATTTTTTTTATTTTTTTTGAAAATAAATTTATTTACCCGGACGAAATTGGGTGTTGATAGCTGCCCCTCTTTACTTATATTTTACTAGATAATATGAAAATTTGATTTTTTCATATTATCATAATAAAAGATAAGTAAAGATAAAAACACTAATTTCGTTCGGGTTTCAAAAGAAGACAAATTTGAAGACAGACTTGACCATTCAAAAGGAGATGGTCAGCATCTGAAAGGAACTAGGTGACCATTACCAAGTAGAGGGTCCCAATTCGACACACCTTTTTTTTTTACATTTTGAAATATAAAAAGACCAATCCCGAGGAGAGTGGCTATATCTAAAGGATTCAATGACCATTACCATGTAGAGGGTCCCAATCCGAAAAACCAAATTCTTTTTGTATTTTGACTTTTTGAAAAAAAAGATTAGACCAATCCTGAGGAGAGGGTCTATATCTATAAAAAACAGTGACCATTACCATGTAGAGGGTCATCATCTGACAAAAGAAATCAATGACCATTGCCTCGCAGAGGGTGATTTAAAGAGATCGATGACCATTGCCTCGTAGAGGGCCTCTATGTGACATAAGAAATCAATGACCATTGCCTTGCAGAGGGTCTTGATGTAAGGAGATCGATGACCATTGTCTCGCAAAGAGCCTCGATTTGACATAAGAAATCAATGATCATTGCCTCGCAGAGGGTCTTGATATAAAGAGATCGATGACCATTGCCTCGCAGAGGGCTTTGATGTGACAAAAGAAATCAATGACCATTGTCTCGCAAAGGGTCTTGATGTAAAAAGGAGAACCTGAATTTTGCTTTTGAACTGTTGACAAACACCAAGTGAATACCTAACGTTTTTTAGACTTAAACAAAAAAAAATGTTGCTGACTTTTGTTTGAAATGATTTTCAATGATTTTGTGGAGTATGATGAATGATTTGATGATGCATGAAATGTTATGATTTTCTTTTTGAAACTATATGATATGCTTGCATGGATGCGTGAATGCATGAGTGAAATTTGCTCTATTTTTTCATTTTTTCATTTCTTCATAAATATAAGAAATGTTGGAGGAGTTATGCATATGCACACGTTATAAATCATTGATGATGTATGACATGCTATGATTTTCTTTTTAAACTTAGACGATGATGCATGCATGGATGCGTGGATGCATGGGTGAAATTTGCTTTATTCAAAAAGATGAATTACTCATGTATGCATGACTTGGTATGATGTATGAATTTTTCTTTTGCATTTTTGTTTAAAACAATATTCGAATTGATTCCCATTTCATTGTTATTTCTAATTCATGGAGTCATTCTACTTTGATTTTTTTTATTGAAACACTATTTCAATGACATGCATGAAATTGCGAAGGGCTTGAAAAGGTTTGGATGAGGTGATGAAGATTAACTAGGGAGTTACCCCAATTTGAGTTGGTCTCGGGACACAAAATGTGTTTGGGCTTTCCTAGTTATTGATGGTATGATAGAGTGCGTATTTATACTCGCACCTTGCAATATCAATGCAATCTCAACCTTAATTGTAATGAACAATATAATGGAGGAATTGGTTATGATAGCAACACATTATGAGAATCAAATCATAGTAAATCAGAGCACAAAATCAATCCCAATTAGTAATATTGATTATAACCATTTGAAGAAATATTTCTTCTAATTATTAGAATCATATCACTAATTTCTCTTCTAGGAATAAAGGTAGAAAGCAGGTTGAGTTGTTGGGCTCATGAGAAGGAGTGCGATAATTAATAACCAATTGGGCTCTTCCCTCTTTATTCCTTTTTTTTTCATCTCTCTTTTTTTTTCTTTTTTTTTTCTAAAATTAAAGTTTGAAAATCTTTGAAGAAAATAATGTTTCATATTTTTTTATTTTTTTTATTTTTTTTGAAAATAAATTTATTTACCCGGACGAAATTGGGTGTTGACACCCCCACATGCTCCCTTTTGGCTCAAAAATTAACTTTTTAGACTCCTTTTTCACTTCTCTTTTTGGAGAGTCCTTTGTCTCATTTTAGTCTATAAATAGAAGGCTTAGGACATGTATTTTTCAGCTTGAATTTAGTAGAGAATTGCTGCCAAAATATGTGTACATCTTCTCTCCCTTGAGCTCACTCTAAATTAGCCTTCTTATTAGTATACTATAGCTTCTTTCCTTCATAACCATTATCATTCATAGAGCTCTCCATCTTCACGCAAGCTTCCATGGAGCCTAGAAGAAGCCATCATGTGGTATCATGAGCCTTGGTTACTCTTGGTTTTGAAGACATAAGTGTTTCTTCTTCTTATTATTCTCAATTTTGTGTTGTTCATCTCTTCTCCTACTTGTCTTGATGTGTTTATATCGTTTAAGTTGTGTGTCCATGTCTTTTTACTTTGGTTCAACTTCATTTGCTTCATCTTGAACCATCTTTCTGTGTTTTAGGTGTCATATTTGGTATTTTCGTGCGGCTTTTAATTTTTTTCTTGAGTATTTGTTGATTTTGTTCGGTTAAGTGTTCTTATTCTTGAGTTTATTTTGATTTTAAGATCTATATATTTTGTACATAGTCATGTTTAGTCCATATATGTCATTACTTCCTTGTTTGACTTCTATTTTGCTTTGAATTTGTGTTGTTATCTTTGGTATGGTGGTGTGTGTTAATGCTGCAGATTTAACACTTGAAATTGAATCTCTATTCCCTTTTAGAGCCTTGGAAATGAACCTTCATATCCAAGGATACACTAAGACTAACAAGACATTTATGTCATATAGCCTACGAACATGGTACAACATGAAAACATCATAATCAACACATTATTTTCATATTTAACATTATAGAAACATGATCTTCAAGTGGATCTTCATCAATCTTCATCAACCACATATGATCTTCATGCACTTTGCTTTATCAAATTTTTGCACCAAGGTTGCTTGTGCTAACAATATGGATGCATATGCATGTTTGCAAATGCAATATTTATAGATGAACACATTAAATGCACAATTAGTTAATTGAATTGTATAGATTTATTTCATTTAATTCTCTTTAGGTTATTAAAGTATAGTAAATGCATTAGATTTCATAATCAAATTAAAGTATTATGTTTCCAATGAGTTTCCATGAGTAAATCAATCAGTTCAAATCATGTAAGGTGCATGCACATTGGAATCATGCAACACATATGCTTTATGGTCAACGCATCTAGAAAAGAACCAAATAGATGATGCAATAGTTGTTAAATGTGTATGTACCTGATCACGTGACCATTGTTTGGACCTAATCAACTTTTGAATATATTTTATTCAACTATTTGTTGTTTAAATGAAATCAACACATAGATTCAAAAAATCAACACACTAAAAATTCATCAGATATTAATTCTCTGCATACAGAATCTGGTTAAGAGAAATCAACACATAGATTTGATAAATCAACAGACTAAAATTTGTAAAATTGAACTTCCTATATCCAAATATTGTTTAAGTGAAATCAATGCATAGATTTGTAAAATCAGCAGACTAAAAGATGTGCCAAATTATGTTTCCTTCACACAGTGACTATTTAAGTGAAATTAATGCATAGAATTATAAAATCAACATACTGACTATGACAGTTCACATTTATGCACACATTAGCTTATTTAAATGAATTCAATGCATGGGTTTATAAGATTATCATGTTAGAAACATATCAGATTACGTTTTTCATATGCAATATGCCTAGTTTAGTTCTTAGCTTGTTAAATCTATCTAGAACTAATGGTTTTGTGAACAAATCAGCTAGTTGATTTTTTGTTTTAACAAACTTAATTCCACAATCACCTTTTTGTACATGATCTTTAATGAAGTGATGTCTTATCTCAATATGCTTGGTTTTATAGTGTTATATTAGATTTTTAGTTAGATTAATTGCACTAGTGTTATCACAATATAAGGTACCTTTACCAACTTCACTCCATAATCCAAGAGTTGATGTTTTAGCCAAATGATTTGAGCATAACCATGACCAGCTGCTATATACTCTCCCCCAACTATAGAGAGTGCCACACAAGTTTGCTTCTTACAATTCCATGATATCAAGCTTGAGCCAAGTAGGTGACATGTTCCATTTGTGTTTTTCCTATATATTTTGCGTCCTGCATAGTGAAAATCTGAAAACCACTTAGAGTTATCTTAGAATCACTTGGATACCATAATTCAACACTGATTGTCCCTTTCAGATACTTAAGAATCCTCTTTGCAGCTTTATAATGTGACTCCTTTGATTTTGATTGAAATCTTGCACACAAGCATACATTAAAATGAATATATGGCCTACTTGTTGTTAGATAGAGCAAAGAACCATTCAACCTTCTATATTTGGTTGATTCAACTTGCTTCCCAACCTCATTTGAATCCATGATACAGTTTGTAGCAGTTGGAGTGGCAACTTCTTTGTAATTCTCCATTTCAAACTTTTTCAGTAGATCAAAACAGTATTTTGAATGTTTTAAAAATGTTCCTTACTTGAGTTGTTTGACTTGTATCCCTAGAAAGTAGGTTAGCTCACCTATCATAGAAATTTCAAATTCACCCTGTATAGTTGCAACAAACTCTTCACACATAGAGTTATTATTTGAGTCAAAGATGATATCATCAACATACACTTGAACAAGTATAACATCACTTTCATGTTTTCTAATGAAGAGTGTTTTATCAACAACACCTCTAACATATCATTTTGATAAAAGAAAATTGGTTAGCCTTTCATGCCACTATCTTGGTGCTTGTTTCAATTTGAAAATATGATTAGGATAAAGGTGATCTACAAAGCCGGGAGGTTGTGATACATACACATCTTTATTTAAGAAATCATTCAAGAATGCACTTTTCACATCCATTGGAGACAATTTAAAATTACACATGTAAGCATATGCCAATAGTAATCTCATAACTTCTAACCTAGCAACAGATGCATATGTTTCATCAAAATCAATGCTTTCCTCTTGATTATACCCTTGAGTAACTAGCCTAGCTTTCTTTCTAACTATGTTATCATCTTCACCCATTTTATTTCTAAACACCCATTTAGTACCAATTATATTCATGTCATCACTTTTAGGACTAGAGACCACACATTATTTTTTGTGAATTGATTTAGTCCCTCTTGCATAGCAATAACCCAATTACTATCATTTAAAGCATAATTCACATTCTTAAGTTCAATTTAAGACACAAATGCAACATGTTCATAGTAAGTAAGTTTGTGTCTAGTGTATATTCCCTGATTAATATCACCAACGATGTTGTCCTTTGATACTCCTTTAGGTTCAATCCACTCCTTAGGTAGGTTATTGTGAACTGTTGTTTCAGTCAACTATTTTCCTTTTCAACTAATTGATTTACTATTATAGATTGCTTCTCTAAAAGCAAATCTTCATCATTTGCTTTCTCTAACACTTGATCTTGTAGTTTTGGGTTAGTTTCATCAAATACCACATGCATGGACTCTTTAACAGTCATTAACCATTTGTTATATACTCTATATGCATTATGTAATACCCAGGAAAACTTAGAGTATTAAGGTGAAGTTATGAAGTGGCTGATGTTTTAATAAGAACGCTTGTTGGTGTAATGATCACATGGTCTAATGAGGGACACATGGAAGAATTGATTGATTGATTTAACTTGTTGTTTTATTTATTTTAATTATTTTATTTAATTATGACATGTGGAATATGTGTGTTTTTAAATATGTGGTGCACAACATATCATGAGAAGGCATGTAGCTTAGTGGTTAATGTGTATGTTTGGCATGGGTTTGAATCCTGGTTGGTCTAGAAAATGCTTGTATTTATTTCCCTTTTTTATTTTTTTTCTCTCTCCTGTTTTTGTTGGTCATGTGTGTGCTCTATACGTTACTGGTTGTTTTCCTCTATTTTTTTGCTCTCGTTGTTGCTACCATGAGAAAGAAGAAAGAGCCAAGATTTTAACTTTTAATTATAGATTCCTTAGTTAATGTTTGTAACCTAAAAAAGGAAGGAAATAATCGTGGTTTGAATGCTAAGGCTTTAGTAGATGGGTGTAGTGACGACCACGTAGGGAAATCCTCTAAGTTATTTAGGTTTCTTAAAGGGCTTAGAAGGAAAAGGGGAGGAGGGTGAGATTAAGGAACCAAAAGAAAGACATGAACTGCTGCTGAGTGGAAAATGAAAGCTTAAAGGTTGCTGAATCAGGTAAAGGGAAGCTTGACCTTGTTTTTTCTTCATTTTATCTTTTGTTGTTTGACGAATAAGGTTTGGAAGAGTATGCATAGGTCTATGAAATGTTGATGAGTGTTGTCTTCATCCTTCTTTGCTTTCTAGTTTACGAACATGTCATTGGTGTGTGTATACCATGTTTTCGTTTCTTCCTATTCTTCGTAAGGGTTCTTTACGCTAGAGTACTATGTTTTGGGAATTTTACTCTCAAACCATTTATGAAGGAATGCTATGAAACCCTTTCCATGGTTGAATAGTTGGTTTACTTGAAGCCTCACACAAGTAGATAGGTGCATCCCTTGAATGAAGTGCAACCTTTACACTAGTTCTTTCTTGTGGCCCGGAACCTAGTTCGTGGTGGTAGTTTCATTGTGGTTTGTGAGAAAGCATGTGGCTATTCATTGTTGGTGTAGGTTGGGCGAGACCATTCGAGATGCTAGTTTTTAACTTGGATGTGTGGTACAGGTTTTGGTTCCCATAGTGCGGTAAATTTCACTATGTTGGTTGTTTTCTTTAGAAACCTTTAGCATGCATAGAAGTAGGTTCATGCATGTATTCCTTGATTAAGGATTAAGTTGGTCATTTTTAGTTTTTCAAATATGGTGATAAGTAATATTAAGAAAACATGTAGAAGATCCCCACTGGACATTAAGATAGTAAGCTATCTAGATGCGAATGTTCACTTCTAAAGGTTCTAGAGAAGGAGAATGATGGATTGAGTTACAAATCAAAACAAAAACAGAAACAAAGCATATAAATTGAATAAAAGTAGAAGCAAACAAATACAAAATGGAAAAGATAGAGAGTGGAGATGGAGATGAAGCACATCGCTCTTAGAGGAGGCCATAAGGCTAACCAACTCTAGAGATGAGTGATGGGTGCCGCCACTTGCATAGCAAGATAAGGCTAAGTGAAATATCTACTTCTATGGAGGAATCTCACAGGAATTATTGATACACAACGATGTTTTTACTTCAAAATGTTCAACTCTTTTACATGTAGTAGAGCACCTTGTATATGGAAGGGTTTAGGGGGCTATAAGCAAATAAACATAAGTTCTAAAGGATTACATAGCAAATAGGAAATCCTACATTCTAGAAGGTAGGTTAAATGATGCAACAACAGGAATGTCATAAGCTTTCCAAGGAGGATTCTCAGCTAAGGGTGGTACCTCCATGTGGTCCAAGTGTACCACCAAGGCACACTTGCTTTTGCTTTCGCTTTTTGCTTTTACTTTATGCTTTTGTCCTTTCTCTCTCTTCCACATTGGCTCCATGATAACATTGTCATTGACGCGATCAAATTAATAGTACTTATCTATAATAACCTTAGTATTGTTAAGATATTTGTCAACAAAATAGACAAAGTCGTCTTCCAATAAACACGAAAGGTTAATCAAATAAAATAAAAAAATAAAGAAATAAAGTTGGAAAAAGGTAAAAAGATATAAAACAATGATAAAGAAAATAGATTAATTCCACTTTTTTTTCAAAATAGATCCATCATCGGTATCTAAAGATCATTGCTCGATTAATTATTGGTGTAAATTTGCAAATTAATCAATGTAAATTCTCAATTAATTGTTTAACGTTCTCACTATTAACCAAAGTACATTCTTAATTAAAAGTAAGAATTTTGTAGATTAATCATAGTAAATTTAACCAAAGTACATTCTCAATTGAATATTACTATGCCTAATCATGTTTATTCTTTTGCCTCTAATATCAAGTTAAAAGTTAATTAACCAAAGTACATTCTTAATTAATTCTTGTTAAAGTTTTCACCTTTAATCGAAGTACATTCTCAATCATTGACAAAAGCCCATTTAATCACATGAAAGTTTCTAAATTTAATCAAAGTACATTCTTAATTAAAATTACAAACCCTTGAACTCATATGATTGATATGTTATGTAGATTTAATACCGTGTTAACTTGCCACAATGTAAAAATCATTACTTTTACTTGATTTAGATATAAAAGGCATAGAAAAATATAAATCACAACAATAATCAAATGAACAAACCAATTATTGCATTCTAACCTTAGAATCCATAATGAAATTACAATGGAACCAACACTTGAAGCTTAACACTCAATGAAATCAAAATAAAATAAAAATAGGAGAAGAATGAAGAGAGAGAATGAAATTAGGCCTCCCTTAAAGGGTTCCTAAATTCTGAAGTATGGAGCTTCCCCTTTCTACTTCCCCTTGGTCTCTTTATATAGGCCTTGATTGGACTTAGACTTTATCTTTTCTTATTGCTAAAATCTTTTATAAGTTGATATAATATCTTTCAAATAATTAACAAATTTTATCAGTTTTAAAAATATCTGGAAGATATTCTCAATTGATATTATCTAATTAATCATCTGAAAATATCTAAATAATTAGAAATAACTACATATTGTCCAAAATTTCAATTCAACCCTTGCAATCTTGCAGTCCAATTTGTAGAGAAATAAAAAAAGATGAACAATTGCATTTCAGTCCTTTTCTTTACCAGACTTACAATGTTTGACCAACTTTAACCTGTTGACTGTCTATTGATAGGTGCCACATGGCAACCTTTCTCTCTCTCCCCTAGAATGGTAGAGTGTACAGGCTGACACTGTTCACATTACGTGGACTGTTTTAATTATGATTGTTTATAATTTGTTCAAATAAGTCTCTATTTTAGTTAAATTTGTTCAATTTAGTCTCACCCTCCACTTCATTACCCTCAACCTCCACTTCATCATGACTCTCACCATGGACTCCTTTGTCACTGTAAGACCCGTGAAAATTAATTAATTAAATAATTAATTAAGTAATAAATGCGGGTGGTGGGAAACTTTGAAGTCATTAAATGTTAATGGGTTTGACGTGGAAAAGTACTAGCTCAATTGGTTGAGAGTACTTTATATGTGTGAGAGGACTTGGGTTCAAGTCCTATGAATGCTTGTTGTGTGTTGCTTGAATTATTCTTGTTTATCTTTGGATAGTATATTTGTGAATAGCGAGTGATATTATAATTATAGAATTATAATAGTTATCACTAAATGTGAATTGGCATAGTGGTTATGCTTTGGCCTTATGAGTGGAAGGTCACGGTTTCAAACCTTGGTAGACATGAATTTACCTTTATTTTTGCCAACTTTAGCTTGGAGTGAATGTGAAAAGGTGGCACAGTCAAAAGGGGTTGAAAAACCATTGAATAATTACCCTTGAATAGGAATTAAAACCACCATAAAGCTTATTTTCAAGAATTAAAACCACCATAAAGCTTATTTTCATTTTATTTGTAAACCCTTAATGGAGACACATATAAAAGGGCCAATTTGAGGAAAAAGAGGGTTTGGTAGTGCTAATAGTTGAACTTTGAAAAGAGCACGAGTTTGAGAGTGATTGTGCAAGGGCTGAATTGGGAGAGAGGTGAAGCAAAGCCTGGGTGAACTAAGGAACTGTCATTCTTCTCAATTTTAATCAAGTTTCCAGGTTAGGGGAAGCTGCCATTTTGTGTATAAAAATTTAATGTGTTGTACTGTGTATTTCGTCTTTGTGATTCTCAATTGAACTCCAAATAGTGTGACTTCAGTGTATGCGTATTGTGATTGAGAATTGGTATACTTGGTGTTGTGGCCAAGCCTTTATGTTTAACATGATTTGGATGAGGGTTTTGATCTTGGGGGTTATTGATGATTGTATACTCGATTTTTGGTGTAGTTCAGATGATTAGAAATCATGATTTTGAGTTTCTGGCCACTACATTGTGTTGGTAATGATTGAGTGCCATGGGTTGGCTATTTTCACGTGTGATCAGAGGAGAACCTCTGCAATTTCACCCAAGCGAGTCTATCTCGCCTAAGCGAGAGTTGCAGAGTCTCGTTTTGGGTTTTGTTTCGCGTCTCTCGCCTAGGCGACATATGTCAGGGTTGAGCGACCAATACTCTCGCTTGGGCGAGAGAGGCTCGCCTAAGCGAGGTCGTGATGAAGCCTGTGCGTGTTGAGCGCGACTTCTTGTCCGGGCGAGGGGTTTTGAGGTGTTGAGCGATTAATACTCTCGCTTAGGTGAGAATGACTCGCCTAAGCGAGGTCACGATGAGACATTGGTGTTGATTTATGTTGAATCCTCGTCCAAGCGAGGAGTTTTGTGTGTTGAGCGAACGCAGTCTCGCTCAGGCGAGCAGGGCTCGCCTAAACGAGGTGTTGTGGAGTCGCAACTGGTTCATACCCGCTCAGGCGAGGTTGTTTAGCCTAATCAAGACCGATGTTCTAGCTTGGGCGAATAGGCATGGCTTAAGCGAGAATGGCGAGGAGCCATGTTCTTATGCACTGTTTGGACTGTTTGCTTGGTATTTCCTAACTTATAGGAAGTTATATGCATGTGTTTGTGGTGTTTGGGCTTGAAGGACTAAGTCCATAGAATTTGGGATGTGCTTGGATTTTGTCACGAGTGAGGAGTTCGTGATGAGTAGACCGCATGCGGAACGTGAACTGTTTAGTTCACCGGAGATACTCTTGTTGGGATGAATGAGCGAAGGAGTTCATCTCATGCTCAACTTGAGAATGCTATGAGCGAGGGAGTTCATAGTAGGAAAGGCGGGTATGCAGTCCCGGTCCGAGCGAGGAGTTCGGATGACGGGAGAGGGAGTCCGTGAAGCAGGACTACAAGTGGGATAGGCTTGTAGGTTGGACCACGAGTAATGAGGGTCGTGGAAGCACATGAAATCCCAGATTTAGAGTACATGCATGAACTCATATTGGTTATGAGTGTGGGAAGTGGATGTTTTTTTTCTTACAAATATTTATGAATGGGATGGGAAATTATTTCATACTTATTTATGTGTATGTGAATAGCTCACCCTATTTGTTTTTGTGTGGCGATGATCGTGTAATTTATTATCCGGGAGCAGATGATGTTTCAGGTGAGCCAGGAGACGCTTAGTGACGGAGAGTGGGCTCAACATACGAGGGCCTTTTAGAACTATTTTTATTTAATTTCCATGTAATTTGATTACAGTTTTTATAGTTTTGGATTTTAATCTTAAAGTTGTATAGATGAATTTTTGAATATGTAGACTACTAATCCTTTAAAGTTTTTGAAAGTTTCTCGTGTTTTGGGAAACAGATTACATAATAAATGAGGTATTTATTTTCTGCCTTGTTTATTTATTTATTTATTATTTATTATTCATTTTAAGTAATATCCTACCGGGATGTTACAATCACTCTCACTCTCTATTTCATGACCCTTCACCACTACCGCCACCATCACCATTGTCGCCTCCACCACCACAACCACTGCCACCACCAAACTAAACCCACAACCACATAACCACCATGCAACCACCCCCTACAACCACCACCACCACTACCACATTAAAACCATATCCATCACCATTATCTTAAAACCCATACCACCGTGAGTGTCGTTGTTGTTGGTGGGTTTAGTGTAATGGTGGTGAATGTGATTTTAGTGTGGTAGTGGGGGTGGCAGTGGTGGTGGTTGTAACATCCCGTCAGGATATTACAGATTTTAAATAATAAATAAAGAATTATCACGTCAGCCTCATTTAATCATGCATCATTTCCCAAAACGCGGAAAATTTAAATCTTTTATTACTTCAATGATAATCCAAAATCCATGGTTTATAAAACTGGAAATAATATAAAAGCATCTCATAGAGTTTACAATTTATTTCAAAACCATAAAATAATAAAACTCCCAAGCTATCCCCGCTCCATCACTAAGCTTCACCAGAACCACCTGCAACAACATCATCTGCTCACGTGTACCGCGTACACGATCATTGCCAATCACAAGTAGATAGGGCGAGCTTAACAAAATAAACATATAAAAATATATACATATATAAAACACACTTATTCTCATATATATATATATATATATATATATATATATATCATACAATCACCCCAAAGGAATTCCCTCAAGATTCCATATCTCATGGCCACAACCATGTTATTCGTGCTCTACATCTTCTAGTGATTCCTTCCAGATGAATTGTTGTCATACCTATCGGCCACAACCGATAAAGCACGTGCGGGAAATCATTGCTACGGATCATACATCATAACGCCAGGTGGAGTTCCCAAATACGAACATAGTTCGCAACGTCCCAAGACTACCAAACTCGTCCGTTAACTATTGAGGAGGGCAATCTATCTAGACCCATCCGTACTGGCCACAACCAACACACTCACACCGGGAACACTCGCCAACCCAAGCTCAACTCGAGGGATGCCATTTCGAGCTCAACTCGAGGAATGCCACGTTCTTAACCCCTATCCCAAGCTCAACTCAAGGGATACGTTCCAAGCTCAACTCAGGGAACACCAACAAACCCACCTTTGAAGTATCACTAAAGGGCTTATAGATCACACATGCAAAACCAACAACCCAAGGCTGCAGCAGCAAAAATCACCTGGCGGGGGACGCGTACCGCCAAACGCTGCCGCTTCCAGACTGCCTGGCGGGTGACATATCGCCAGGCGCGTAACGCCTCTGAAAACACCCACGTTGTAGATCCCGCTTGATGGGACTAGCCTCACCACCAGGCGCACTCGTTTCAGTACCCATTGTCGCTGTCGCTATCACCTGACAGTCTAAACCCGCCGCCAGACGCTATATCAGTACCTGCACAGTTCTGGTTTCTGTGTACTTCTACACAGATTTGATTCTTCAATCCAGGCATCAAGACTCACGATGCCTTTCACCAATCCAGTTGAATCGCTTTTCCAGTGGCTAACTTACTATCTAGTTTCCTACTTCCATCTAAGACCAACCATCCAAGTGTACAAAATTGGTTTTCTTAAAGTAAACCTTATTCATCACTACCCTAACACAATGCACTCACAATGCTTATTACTTAATATCACAATTAACTCAATACCAGATTCACTCTCTAGATCATGCACACTCTCCCAAGTTAACTAAATAACAACCAAGATACTCCACCTTAGGCCAAAGACACAAAACTACCTAATCTTACTACCACTTCTTATTGTGCCTCAACCCAAAGCAATTACACTTATTATTTAACAACATGACCCTAAGTAATTCCTCCAAAATAGCACCACACCATTTTTCCTTCCTTAATATTAAACATTCCTAGGTTCATCTAAATATCAATTAGTCCAATATACTTTAAGATCATTCTCCACTTGGCTAATTATATTTATATAAACCTATACCAATTGCGGTGATATTCCAGACCTCTACCACAATCTAATTATAGTTAATTTCCTTCAGCACCATTAAATCATTCCAATTTTCCCTAGTGTAATTCACACATCAATCCCCTAGGGCTCTGTTCAATCACGTTTCTTAATAATAACTTAGTATTAAATTAGTTTCCACGGACCCAGTTCCTCATAGGCACCTTCCAGCCATGCAGTTACTTAAATTGCGCTGCCGCCTGACGACTCATTGCATACCGCCAGTCAGTGCATAACCTTCTGGGAATTTCCCAGAATTTTTCCAACACCCTCGAAAACCCCAACAACTCCCAACCTCGCGTCTTTGTAATTTTCATCCAGTTCTCACTCGAAATCACTCATCATCATAGAGATTCACATTTGCCTTACACTGTTAACATTTTCCAGTACAATTAACCCCACGAACGTTCCTTAAACCACAAACCCCAATTTTTCCAACCATGAGAGCATCCCTTCACTGTTCCATTCAATCACACGCCCAATGCCGTGAAATCAATTGCCATTTGACATTAAAACATCCTTTAACAAGTAAACTTAGTTATTCCTTCGAACAAAACACCCCAGATCACAAAAAAACGTCAAATTTGAGCCAAAACTTGCTCGTGTCGCCCGGCGGGTCACTTGCTACCGCTAAGCGCTTCATACAAACCCAGAAAAACTGGGTGAATCCAAATGTGTTGCATAATGAGCTGCCTGGCGACTGTGCATAGCCCGCCAAGTGGTTTTTGGAAATTTTCCAGCCCCCTTGCACAACTATCCAACCAATTAATGTTTCATGCTGACTAATATAATTAAATGATTATATTATCTCACCACATGATCAACATATATTTAAAATAATAACAATTAAATAACACACAATTGGCATACATATGACTTGAATCCAAGTCTTCTCAACACAATCAAGTACTCTCAACCATTTGAGCTAGTACTTTCCACGTCATACAACTTAGAATTTAATGCCATAAAAATTCCCACTACCCGCATTTATTAATTAATCCACTATCCGCTTTAATTAATTAATTAAATTTTGTGGGTCTTACAATGGTGGTTTTAGTGAGGTGGTGGTGGTTATATTGGTGGTTGTGGTGATGATTGTTGTTTTAGTGTGGTAGTGGTGGTTGTGGCTTTAGTTTGGTGGTGACGATGATTCTAGTGTGGTGTTGGTGGTGGTGGCGACGACAGTGATGGTGGTTGCAATGGTGAATAGTTATGAAATAGAGAGTGAAGGTGATGAAATGGAGGGTGAAATTAAATTGAAAAAATTTAACAAAAATAGGAATTGATTTGAACAAAACATGAACAACCATAATTAAAATTGTCCACGTATTATGAACAATGCCAACATATATACTCTGTTATTATCAATCTAAACGACACTAAAAAAACGAAATTGATTCTAATTTAACAAAATATAAACTAAATTAAACATGAAAAAAAAATAAATCAAATTAAACAAAGTGAACAAAAAGTGACTACAATAGTATTTAAATTTATATTAAAAATATGATACCGTTAAATTTGATATAAAAATAATGATTTTTTTTTAAATGGATATAAAATAACAAAATTCGATTGACTTCGTCGTCATACCTAACACATATACTAATAGCAGCTAACCGGTGTTTCTGACATACAAACAAAAAAAATACAAAGAGAAGGAGCGGACATACTTTTCCATAATATAAGACGTAGCAACCCTATGGTTTTGGTTTTGGATGCTTACGTGGACACACGGTACGGATTCACCACATCACAACATCAGAGACCTTTTACTACAACCACCAACCTCATTGGCCGTCATTCTCCACACTGTCACAGCCATGTGACCATATCCACAGCGGGGAAAGCTCGTCACGGTCAGAGGCACGTGCACTGCATGTGGAACTAAGTATTGTACGTTAACGACAGTTATACCCCCGATAAAAAGATGAAAAGACTGAATTACCCTTTTTTCATGTACGACTGTACAAGTGTTTGAAGAGGAGATGGAAACGGAAGTTTCGTGTTTATGAACAGTGAGTGACTTGCGTTGTCCACATGGGTGCGGGCCCTTTTGTTTTTTATGCTGGTGTTTCAAACTACTTTACCACTCCACTTCTACTGTAATTACCCTCTTCTTTCTTTGCACCTTCTCTGTTGATCTTACTCTGAGATTTCAACCCTTTTACTGTTCTACTTCCATTCCACTATAGTTTTGGCTTTCTAGCCTCTCTGTTCTTTGCTGGTTGGGTTTTCTTACTCTTTTCACTGGTAATGGATAACCAAGATCAGAGAAGAATTGAAACTGCAGGTGCTTTTTCTTCGCATTCTCATCACTTTTTTGTTTTCTCCTTCTCGCTATCTTTTCCTTTCCATGTTCCATTATTATATTATTTCTCTTTCTGGGTTTTGTTGGGTAGGTGTTTTGGTATGAAAAGTCTTTGCCTTTCTTTCTGGGGTGTCTGGTTTTGGAATCTGTGTCCGGCTCTTTTTTTTTGGACTTTTCTCGAGGTGAAGATTTTGATGGTCTTTTTTTTTGTTTTGTGATTTGGATGTTGAAGGACACGACAGTCATGCGGTCCATTTGTGTCACAAATGTGGATGGCCATTTCCAAATCCACATCCAAGTGCCAAACACAGGCGTGCTCACAAGAAGATCTGTGGAACCATTGAAGGTTACAAATTGTACGTCTCCGAGGGACAGCACAATTTAAATGGCTCAGATGATGAACATGTTTCTGATGATGATCGCAAAACACCAGGTGATTTTCTTTCTTTTGTGTAGCATCTTAGGTTTGATATTGAGAAACTCAGGAAATGAAGTAAATCTAACTAATCCTGACTTTATATCTACGGCCTTCGAATTATCATACATTCCAAAATTGAAGGTTTGGTAATTTGTTATTATTTTATTAGGTTTGGTTTTGTCAGTCACAAATTCCTTGGACACAGGCAACAATGAGAAGGGCAGTGCAGGAAATGGAGAGAAGTTTATTAGATCGGAAGATGAGGTGTTTTCAGATGCAGTTGCAGACTTTTCAGATAGTGGATTAAATCCAGATGTTAAGGAACGGTTGCAAGATAGTTTGGACTCAGGAGCTGATATGGAAATGGTAGACATAAATGTACCTAAATTTTCAGGAACTTCTATGGACAAAGATTTGACTGGTGCGAAGATAGGTTTTACACCACATTTCCTTTTATTAACTTGACTAGGTTTTACTTTATTTACCGAGTATTGGCATGTGGTACGGTAAAATGTTCATGCCTGATTATTTCATGATTAGGGAAAATATGTTCACATGACTGTTGAATATGAGCGTCAATACTGACATGATGCAACTAAAAGTGCACAATTCCTCCTGCATTCAATTGTTCAACGATAGCTAACTTTTTATGAGTGTCAGAATTTTGAGTTAATTTGTTACTGTTATAAATTTAGTGACTGAATTTCTTAGTCTATCAAGATGTTATGATATTATAAGATTGTGATTTATTCTCTACAGTTTCATAGAAATTATGAGTTTATATTATAAAACTGCCGATCTATGTTGAATGTAAATGAATATTTTCTTATGAATATGAGGTAATTGCAGCAGTGAAGATTTTACCTTGAGTATACCTTTTAAGTTAATTAATCTTGTAAAATTATATTAAATGATTTTTATGGATCTGACAATTTCTGAGTAAATAAGCATGAGGGATCCACATGTCTCAATCCAGAATTTCTTTTCTGTACCTTTCTATTTTGCAATTTTTATATATATGTAACTATTTTTTCAAACTTTACTAAATACTTTCAATCAAGAAAATCAGTTTTTGGATTTTCAAACTTTTGGAAAGATAATGATGCACATATCCCGGTTACCACAAGTGTATTGATGCACACACAACTACATTATTTTCCAAAATTGATATCCTCCAGTATTGAGTAGGCATTTTTTCATACAATTTCTCTCTTACTGAGTAATTTGTTTTTTCTCTGGTTCTATCATGGCTGATGGTCTGTTTTCAGATGCAGATATGAGTTCGTTAATTGACAAGTCAACTAATGACAGCCAAACTCAAAATCCTAATATTCTGCAAAATGAAAGTTTTGGAGTGGGAGACACAGTGGGGTTGCAAGGTCAATTGTCAGGCCCTACTGTGGACCCATTATCAAGTTCCACTGCAGCCCTGAGGACTGCAGAATCCACTACTGTGGACAGTGAAGTTTTTCTTGGTTTGTCCAGTGATTCACCTCCCGGCAAAGCTGAAGCCATGCCTGACATATTGCCAGTAAAGAATATCTATGCTGTTGAGAATGCGACAGATTGCAGTTTGATGTCTGCTACAAAAGAGACTAATTTGGAAGGAAAGGATGAGATTAATTCTGCTGGAGTAGTGGTTGAAATTGAAGAATCATCTGATTACATTGTCAGTGAAACATGTGGAGTGTCTAATATAGTAGTCAGTGATGTAGTTCGTGTGGAGCATCAAGTGGGTGATGGTGCTGTGACTAATTACAACAGAGACACAGTTGAAATTGTGGAACCATCTGATAGTGTTGTTGGTAAAATGAGTGAAGAAGCGTCTAAAATAGTAGTTAGTGATGAGGTTTCCTTGGATCATCAAGTAGGAGATGAAGCTGTTAATCTGGAGGGAGAGAATGGAGCTGAGTCCGTTTCTTTGTTCTCCCCAGACAGCCTTCCTCTAAAGTTAAACTCAAGTGTAATCACAGATGATGCTCAGGTAGAGTCTGCATATGTGGTGCAGTTTGCTACTTCCAATGATGATAAGATTTTGCATGCAAAGGGAGAAGGAAATGCTAATGTTGATCTGCTTCTGACATGCAATGATAAACCTGGCGATGGAGCACATTCTCAGAGTGAGTATGAAGACTTTAAAGATCACAAAGGTGTGGTATACCAAAATCCTTTCCCACACTCATCTGAGTCATTGAAATATGAGGGGGATGACATAAATGACAGAGTTACTCAGGAAAATAAATTTCATTATAACACAAGTCAATTGAGTGAAAAAAGTGAGGTCATCTCTTTGAATATAGATGTTATAGGTAGCATGGGGATGGAGATGCTCAACAGTGAGCCTACATCTAAAGAAATGCATGCTGAAGAGTATACTGATGTTTCTCTAGTGAAGCTCCCTGTTGAAAGTCATCAAACACCGGATGAAATTGTCCCATCTATGAATACTATGAAAACTGAGGAGAATGAGAGTCATATGATTCAATTTTCTGAAGTGCATGGAACTGATGATGGTGGTAAAAATTCTGCACACAAAAGCTTGCCAGAAGGTAGTTCAATAGGGCTGTCTAATGAGAATGAGAGGGAGGAATCCTTTGGGTCTGCAATCAGTGAAACAGTTAGTGTAATTAACATAATAGGTACCCCAAATCATCATGTAGCTTCAGAGGGCAAGGTTATTCGAGCTACTGGAGAAGATGCTATTGAAATTATGTTGAAAGATCTTCAACCTGATGACATCTTGCAATCTGAAGACAAGCTATTAGTGGACTTACTTGAGCATGATGGAGCTGATAAGAGTGATGCTGCTGATGAACTCGGAAAAAATGTACAAGGTCATGTGCTTCATGCACAGTATAAGGAAAACTCAATTGTAGCTGATACTTCATTGCCTAAACCTGCTACCAATCATTTTGAAAACCCAGTTATTTCTGAGTCTTCAGACATTGTGCTTGTTAGGCCGGTGAACAAATCAAGTGGTACAAAGTGCAGAGACATAAGTCCACTACTAGGTGCCCAGAGAAACACAAAAGAAGATGAAATCAATGTTAATATCAAACTAAATGAAGAATATAACAAATCTGTTGATACATCTACTGAGTTACATCAAGCACAAGATGTTGGACTATTAGTGAAGGCTGCAGACGACCTTGCTAGGAAGTATACATCTCCTTTAACTGCTGAACCTGATTCTGGGTTTGAAGATAATCCTGACGGAGAGCCTTGCAGGGAAGTGCCTAGAATCAGTGTTGTGCCTGTTCAAGATCAAACAAATAATTTGTTTAAACATGGTTCATCCAGAGTTGATGCTTCTGTTGACTCAGGTAGCCGGTGTGACAGTTTGGAAGGCAACTGGGGCTCTGTTTCAGGTATACTCTTGTTTTTAATAAAAAGCATCTGTAATAATTTGATTCATTCTCTAGTAGGGCTATTGTAATATGCCAGGGCTAGTCAATGAAACGAGGTAATATGATGCAGTTTTAAAGAGAAATTATGTGTTGATTAAAGAGATTTTTTGTTTTTTGAAAGACTGACATATAAGACATCGCAATGGAGCAATGACATCCCAACTAAGTTGTTCCCATCTTTCCTTTTCTTTCTATGTTGTAGTTAGAGATTAAAGATCCGTGATTCAAACACAATAATTACCTTGTCTCTGGAACAGTTTTTCCATATCTAATCTGTCCTACTGTGATCTCAACTGACAGGTGTGAAAATCCTTAATCTTCATCTAATTTCTCAGGACACAAATTGCGGTTCATACTATTCGGTGAAAAGATCGCATGTAGCAAATATTGTAGCATAGTTGATTAGAATGGGAGAGGTCTTTTAGATAAACTGATAGACATGAATGACACATACATACTAGCTATTATGCCTGTGTGCAATTGTCTAGATCTTTCATACTTACAAAGATGCGTGCCTAGATCTTGTCTCTCAGTGTTTATGACCAATTATATTAATCTTTTGATTTGGCTTCATCCATTTTTTCACCCTCATCCTTTGTTGGAGTGTATTTTCACAAGTGAATAAAGTTTTTTTCACAAGTGAGGTTTGTTGTCTACAAAGTGGTATCAGAGCTAGTTAGCTTAAGTGTTTGAGTGAGAAAAAGAGAGATCTTAAGAGTTTGAGAAAAAAAAGAGAGTGAGATGGCCAATCTTACAAACAATGTATTTTTGCCCAAGTTGACAAAGGCTGTCAACTATGACAATTGGAATCTCAAAATGAAGGCTCTTCTTGGTTCCCAAGAAAATTGGGAGGTGCTTGACGATGGTTTCGATGAACCAGCCAATACCACAAATTGGTCAAATGCCTAGTTCAAACCATTGAAAGAAACGTGTGTGAAGGACAAGTATGTACCTAGCTGTGGATGAGTCTGGCTTTTAGAAGATTTCAAGTGCCAAATCTTCAAAAGAAGCGTGGGATATTTTTGAGAAGGCGTATAAGGGGGTTGATTGGGTGAAGCAGGTGTGACCCTAAACACTTAGGAGCTTATTAGAGAGCATGCAAATGATGGAGACAGAAGGAGTAGCCGAGTACATAACTCGGGTTGAAACTGTGGTGAATCAACTCAGTAGAAACAGAGAGACATTGTCCGCCAGCCAAAATGTGAAGATTTTGAGGTTTCTAACAGATGGCTTTGAGAACGTGGTGTGTGCGATTGAGGAGTTCAAGGATATTAGTGTAGAGCCAACTGTTACTCTTAAAACAACTGTCAGTTTGTTAGCCTTAGTTAATATATAGCTGTTAATTTTCTGTTAATCAGTTAGTGTTGTTGTGTATAAATACATGTTATTACTCTGTTGTAATCAATCAAGTAACAACTATTCAATATATTTAGTTTTCTTTTGTTGAGAGTGCTTCTTCTTTTTAGTTTTCCTCTTTACTGTTAAAGGACTTATCAAAGCTCATAGTTGAAGAGCTTGCGGGATCTTTTGAAGCACACGAACAACAAAAGAAGAAGTGGGAGCCACTTGATCAATTACTCCAAACGAAGTTGTCAATTAAAGATGAGAAAGCTCAGAACACTTAACGCAGAGGACAATATCGAGGAGGTATAATAAGCAATCTTTGTAGTAGAAGCCATGGACAAGAAGAGAAAAAACATTCCTGTCACAAAATTGGTGCGAAAGAGGACAAGGTCCATGGAGAGGAGGTTGATCGTGCAACTCAAATGTTGAGTGTTTCAAGTGTGGCAAGTATGGCCATTATGCAAGGGATTGTTACTAAGACTAGTGTTTCAATTGCGGTAAGGTCGGATATTTTGCCAAAGACTGTCAGTATGAGAATGGAAGAGAAGAGACAACCAATCTCGTAGAAGAAGTTGAAGAAGAAGCGATGTTGATGGTGGCACGTAGCTCGTAGGTCAAGCACAAGCAAGTGGAGAACTGGCAAGACAGCTACGTAGAATGGAGAACTCAGCAAGACAACCATGTAGCAAGGAGAACTCAACAAAACAGTCGAGTAAGAGGAGAGGTCGAGTAGACAACCAAGTAGGTTGCATAGGCTAGTGAGACATGCAGATAGGTTGGACAAGATGGTGGAGCGTGTAGTTACCCCAAACAACGCGGTGGAGCATATGAAAAGCTTGAGTAGCCCGAAGGAGCAAGTGAACATCTCGGAAAGCTCGGTGAGGTGCCTAGGTAGCTTGGTAGAGCATGTTAATAGCTTGGATAAGTCGAAGGAGCAAGAGATGGAAAGCTCAATGGTGCATCTGTACAGTTTGAATGGCTTAGACATGTGCAGGGATAAGATTGTTATTCAAAGGTTAGAGATTGTAAAAGGTGATTTGCAACAACAAATTGAAAATGAGGTTAGAGGTAATGCAATTTTAAAAGCAAGCTTAAAGACAAGGAAGCAAGCTTTGCGAAAGCGGCGCTTGGAACTTGAACAAGATGTTTCACGTTTGCAAGAACAGTTGCAAGTAGTGATGGATCTGAGAGTTGCAATAGAGGTGCAAGATGAGGAGTGACAATTTGCAATGGATGAGGAGATAGATGCGATTGAGTGCAACAATACGTGGGAATTGTCTGATCCCTCAAAAGGAGGTCAACCTATAGACATGAACCTGGTTAAGAAGAAGTTGGCCAAAGAGAAGATCAAGTTGACTGCGAGGAGAGTAGAGAACAAGCATACTACAATGAGTCATCCATGAAGAAACCAAAGAACTTGTCTATTCATGTAAGGGACAAGCACAATGTGAGAAGGGTTATTGCACATGGAAAGTCCGGATGAAGAACATAGGAACTGAGATGAAGGATAAGAGAAGCATTTAAGGTTACGGGGGAGTTGGGTTGGGTTTTAGAATAAACTTAAATGAATTAGTCACTGGAGTCTTAATAGTAGTTAATGAGTTAGCCATTGTGGGTAGTTAATGAGTTAGCCGTTGTGATTAGTTAATGTATTAGTCATTATGGATAGTTAGTGTACTAGTCGTTTATAGCCATTTTGAATACAACGGTTAGGAATTGTGATCTATAAATTATATTGTGCATTATATGAAAACAACAACACAATAGTTGAATAAAGTTTTTTTAACAAGTGAGGTTTGTTATCTACAAAACTGTTTTTCCATATCTAATCTGTCCTACTGCAATCTCAACTGACAGGTGTGAAAATCCTAATCTGCATCTAATTTCTCAGGACACGAATTGCGGTTCATACTATTCGGTGAAAAGAAAAGATCGCATGTAGCAAATATTGTAGCATAGTTGATTAGAATGGGAGAGGTCTTCTACATAAACTGATAGACATGAAAGACACATACATACTGGCTATTATGCCTGTATGCAATTGTCTAGATCTTTCATGCTTACAAAGATGCTTGCGTAGATCTTGTCTCTCAGTGTTTATGGCCAATTATATTAATCTGTTTGTTTGGCGTCATCCATTTTTTCACCCTAATCCTTTGTAGGAGTGTATTTTCTTTGTCGAAAGTCAAAAGCGGATCCATCTCTTTGCGGTTATCCTTGGTTTGCATTATCTGCATGAAGCACTATAGTTAAAATACTTAATGACTATTTTTGAGTAAAACTTTGGTTTTTACCTTTTCTTTCATTATCCATTATGCAGTTCTATCAATGCAATCTGATGCACCGGTAGTTATTGATGCTGAAACCTTGTCATCAACTGGTTTGGTGGCATCAACGGAAGCAGGAAAGCCATACTTGAACAATTCAAAAGCTGCAGCTGAGAGACAGCAGTCTGATAAATCGGAAATGTTTGAGCCACCATCTTTCATGACGTTGGTTGAACCTATGCAGGTTAGCCCAAAAGCCACTGCTTCTGAAGTCCAGAGGGGACAGAATCCACAGCAATCAGATTTCACTTCACAGGCCGGTTGGTTTCCCACTCTAAATCAGGTTGTTGGTGAGTCTCAAGGGAGGAAGAGGAATGAAGAAATAATAGCCAAGGTGACAAACTGGAGCAACAGTAAGGAGCACACACCTCTGAAGAGCCTCTTGGGTGAGGCTGCCCATAGCAACAACAAGCCTAAATCTCCAAAATCGGTTGAAAACTCAGGGGGTGAGAAGAGTAGTAAAGTTTCGGAAAAGAATGGTTCTGGGTTGACCACTGTTAACTCCATTCTGGGTCCTGAATCCCCTGCAGCTCAAGTGGTAAAAGGAGAGGTTGCAAAAGAATGGAACTCTCCAGCAAGATATCCTGCAGACATCAAGAGAGAAAAAAGGAAGGTCAAGAGCAGACCATACTGGATACAACTAGTATGCTGCACATCAGTGGGTCCTCAGAGAAGGTAGAAAATAACCAGGTGCTGATAAGGCTCCCACAAAGTTCTCCACTCTGATGCTCTCATGTATTCTGGGCACTGACATGCTATTTACCGTATTTTTCTGTTTAGTTTGTCTTTAGGTGTATGTCTTGATCATGTTTCTTTTGTTCATTTTACTAGCCCCCTAGGAGTTTGCTTGTATATGTTGTTGACCTTCAGTTATTATTTTTAGCCCTGCAATATTTTCATTATTACTATACTCTTATTATGAGGCGAATCTTTTGGCCGGTCTTAGTTGTTAGAAGTTTTTGTCCAGAGACATGTATTCAGGTCAGAAAATGTTGTCACTGTCTGATATCATGGTTGAGAATAACTTACAGTTGCTGCCTGTTCATTGGATTCTGGTTAAATCCTTTCCGTAAGCAGATGGGCTTAATTGTGGGAAAAAAGTTTAGAAACCATAATTACAATTAAACCAAAAGATTCCGGATGTTGAAAATCCATTTTAAATGTGGTTATGTTATTTATTTTTTGTTTCAAAACTTTAGTTATTTTATAGGTTTGGTGTAACTATTTTCAGTGATATTCTTGTGAGTTGAGTGGTTAAGACTTCTTTTTAACAAAAACAACTAGAAATGAATTTTAAGTCTTAATCTCACAAAATTGATTTTTAACATTGTATCAGAGTCATTGTTAAAAAAAAAAAAAATTATTCTAGTAGAGATAAGGTCAATTCACAATATATAAGTATGATTTAAACTTCATCTTACAACCTGGTTTTGTATGATTAAGTTAGGCTTAAAAGTTCACTTCTAATATGATATTAGAGTCAAGTTAGAGCCTATCTTAGCAAATTTTCTTGGACATTTTGTTCCACCTGCTATCGAGCTGCTAACGGACCACCCACTAATTTCTAGTTCCACGTACGAGATGAATATACCTCGGGCGTGAGGGGTGTGTTAGAAGTCCCACATCGACTAGAAATAAGACAATTTCATAATATATAAGTGAGATGCAAACCTCACCTTTTAGGCTTAAAGCCCACTTCTAACAAAAACGATATTTTAACAAAGTATATTTTTGACAAAGTTGACAATGTGGACGTGGACACCTACGTGGTGGGACTTAAATGAATTAGTTTTAAATATAATTTAATCTAGCGTGGACAATGTTACTTCTCTTGTTGTCTTCCACATCCTCCACTCAGAAAGTAGATGAATGTGAACAAGTTCCTGGATAACAAGCCTAAGGGTTTTCTTATTGATAATAGTGACGATAGTGACGATATTGACCGTGACCTTGATATGGAACTAGAGCTTCTAACTATGATGAATATGCTAACTATGGATATGATGCCAGAAATAGACCGATTTTATATCACCTTTCACTTCGAATTAGCAAAAGCAATGTCTCCTTGCATAATATGGATTCCTAACATTCATGATCTGGATGTGACTGAGTCGAATTACTTATCCCTCGGTCTTTTAGTGAACTATCTCTCCAGGGATTGTGAAAGATGTTCCACTAAAAATATTCTTGTTATTGCTCTCTCTCTTGCAGAGGTTCTTCTTCTGGCGTGTTTTTCCTTGGTTGTGTCGTAGAAGAAAAGGGTATTGCTTTCGCGGGTTTGTGTTGGTGTTCGCTCCTTCCCTTGCAAGGTGGGCTTTTGAAACGGTAATGTCTTTGACAACCTCCACTCCCGGATCTGTAGTTTGTATTTGATTCCTTCGGCCTTCATCGGTATTTGTGTTTGGGTGTGTCGAAGATGACGTTCATTCGTTTGTGGTTACAGTGCGTTTTGGGTGTCAGGTGTTTCGATTGGAAGGCATTGTAGTGTTTCAGCATTGGAAGTGGAATCCATTGAAGTAGGAGGTAAGTTTTCATTTTGGGTTTAGGGTTTCGATTTGAAAGCATTTAGGATTTCGATTCGAAAACATTTTAGATTTAGGATTTCGAATGGAAACCATTGCAGCATGTTTTATTTAAAAAAATGCAGAAATTTATGGGAAGTTGGAGAGATTATAATCCCCTGTGATTATTATTTTCTAATTTTAAGCTTTAAAAATTGCCTCAATTTCATGCCTTTTGTAGGAGTTATAGACTTTATTTCTTGTGAGCACTCCCAGAGAAGAAAAAGAAGAGAAGTAAATGATACAAAGACTGTTAAATTGCAATGTTTGTGATGATAAATGGCATAAACATCGTATGTTGTTTCGCAATGTAATAGTAAGATGCATGAACAATATATAAATCTTCTACATGCACAAACACTGTAAGATGAGAATGACTTTAATAACAAAATCAGTGTTGGTGAACAGTGAAACAAAACTTAATGCAAGTAAAAGGTTGTAATGGTAATTGTTTATATTGAGAAGTTGGAATCAAGGTAGATGATTGTTAATTTTCCCAAGCTTTCTCAAATCATTGGGAGAGAAGTCAAAAGAATGTTGATTCAACTTATTCTGAGTGAAAATGTCATGTTATATTTATTGTTATCTCTGTGCATGAAGAGATCGTAGTTGTTATGACATTAGAACCCTTTTCTCTGGCAAGCTTCACTCCATTGTAAACATTTATGATAAAGTCGAGTGATATTAAGTGTGCCATGGTGCATTATATCTGATAAAGGAACTAAAAACATTGATATTATGCAATTTTTAATATCAGTTCTTCATGATAAGAAGTCTTACTTGATAGATTCTTATGACAATGTTATTAGGTGTGTTAAAAAACATCTATGCGAGACAATAATGCTATAAGTTAGTGTGTGTTTTCCGTATTTAATAATGTGATAAGATTTTGTACTTAAACTAATTAGAAGAGATAAAATAGGTGCTTATATTATGCATACTTATGTCCAACCAAGTGGTCCATTAATTGATGGTGGGTTTATTTAACTACTCTATTTTGTGATTGAAAACTGAGAATATATAATAAAAAAGAGATATCGTGATATATATGGTTTGTGTGTTAATCGTGTGGAAAATTATATGAAAATATATGTTTTATTAGGAAAATTCGTTTATAGTTATAATAGGATTATACGAAAATATGTATTATTAGGAAAATTGGTTTATAGTTTGTGATTGCGGTGATAAATAGGAACCTTTTCATGGGTAGACGACATGCTCTCTAGTCAAATGTCTAGTCATAGAATTGTATATTCCTTTTTTTTTGGGTGCAAAATCCTCTGCTTCGAAAAATATAGTTCCCATGCCTGCAACGCTTTATACCCTGATTTAATTTATGCAAAAGGTAATTCGTGAGTCAATATTCATCACGGAAAAAAAGAAAAAAATATAATTCAATATATCATCTATGTATAAGAACTATACCAGGGAGAAGGAAAATATGAAGTTGACAAACTCAATAACAATATTTTGATTTTTTTTTTCAGTTTTGAGAGAGATAAAGAGAGAGGTTGATTTTGAAATGAAAGAATGTGATATTTGGATATTAAAATGTTTGAATGTGTGCTTTTCTGTGTTTGAGTTTGGGTGGACAATTATTTGATAGGACACGACTTGGCATTGTCCACATGAAATTGACTTCTATGGTACCAAATTTAATGTATAATCTATTTACGAAACCATTGGAAATCATTGCAGCATGTTTTAGTTTTAAAAATGCAGAAATCTATGGGAAGTTGAAGAGATTGTAGTCCCATGTGATTATCATTTTCTATTATTACATTGGCGGAGGTCAGAAATTGTTACTCCCACTTTGGTTTCTTAGGTATTTCAGTAATGATTTTTCTTTTCAGTTAATTTTGATTATGCATGTGTTAATACATTTTTCTGATGTTGCTTTTAAGTGATGTGGAGGGTGGAAAGCAAGGATTTCAAGATCACATGGACTTGTCTCATTATATAGGAGGTAGTTTAAGAGTGTGAAAGATGAACTTGTTCTTTGTTAAACTTAAGTATTACTTAACTGTTCAATCTGCATAGTCATAAAAGATGATCAATGAATTATCTTTTTACTGTAATTTGTGTTTCCTTTATATTTTTTAGATTCGTACCTTGTTGTTGGATTGTATGCCAATTTATAATTTTGTGGATTTGGTTTCACTTGTGTAGGTGAAAAACTTTGGTTTGACTTTCCAAACGGATTATAACTTTTATTTATGTTTTGCACCTTTATTTTACTAATCATGATAGCATAAAAAATCTTGTTAGCAATAATTTAGTTTAATTTAGTTAGTTGAATTCATTATTTCATTTTCTTCCACCATTTACCATGGCAATTGGCACATTGATGCATGTGTTGTTTTCATAAATCTGGTTGTGCATCTGTTGTCACATTTGAAAGTTTTCTAAAAGCATGTCTCGTTGATCATGTTGTTACAGGTAGAATTTCAGTACTTGTGCACATTTCTTCGTTACGTCACAATGGTTAAACGAAAGCTTCCAAAACTAGTTGACAACAAGGTAAGTTTGAATTTCTTACGAAATTTTTGTCATGATATGAAACTATATTTTTTGTTGAATTAAAAATGAATTTTTATTTTATGAAATGTTATTTTATAGATTCGGGTCCATGATTTTGTTAAAACATAATATATTGTTCACTTGAATTGTTTATTAAGAGATATACATCGTTCAAAAGTAGAAAATACACCTTTCAAATGGTGTTTGCAAATGGAAAAGCTTCTGAATATCTCAAAATTGTTGTTGATGGAGATGCTAAGGAGATGGGTTCCAGAATTTAAAGGGTTTCGTGTAATGCAAAACCTAGTCTCACTTAGGTGTGTTGATGTTTGTATGTGCTTCGGATTAAGTGTAGTAGGTGATCAAGTTCAATTTGATGACGAAATATGTGGGAAGTTGGGTCATTGTTTGATGGTGAGGCAGCAACAATTAAAACTATAACTATGAAGATGAGATCCATGCTAAGTAGCGATGAGGTGGATGATGTGGATGGTGTTTATCGGTTATATATATATTGATGTGTTTTGTTGTTTAATTTTTTCCCAATACCTCTAGTAGAATAAGAGCATTACCTTTCAAATTGCTGGATAACATCGCATCACTAAGCAACTACAATTGGGGTGGTGTCGTTTATACTTTCTTGATTGAAGTCATAAGTCGGTCATATGAGGTTTATGTGCAACAACAAAACAAGCATGCCATTAGCATAATTGGAGCAGTTCCAATGATGCAGGTAACAATCAAAATGTCTGTTTTTGATACCTGTTTCAAAGTTATCAGTACGTTGAAATTCGGGCTGCTTTGAGATTGTAGGTTTGGTTTGTGGAACATCTTTTCTCAGGTCCTGTTGAACGGGTTTGTTGTTTCCCCAGAATTTTGGAATGGCCATCTCTAACCATAAGGAAGGACAGGGAACATTGAGTTTGCCTTTGAAAATAATCAGGTTTTTAATGTCCATCTTCAATTATAGTGATTTACAATCTTCTTAAATACTTTATGTGATTAGCTTTAATCATATTTATCAACATCCAATTTTGTCTAGGTGAATAAATTTATTTTTGTTAAAAAAAATAAAAATTAAAAAAATGTTTTAGTTAATGGTAAACAAAAAAAAGGTAAAATAAGATTTTCTTCAAAGATTTTCAAACTTTAATTTTAGGAAAAAAAAAGAAAAAAAGAAGGAAGGAAGAGCCCAATTTGTTTTTAATTATCATACTCTTTTTCTTGAGTCCAACAACTCAACCTATCTTCTACCCTTTATTCTGATAGAGAAATTAGTGATATAATTCTAATAATTCAAAGCAATATCTCTTAATATAATTAGAATCAATATTACTAATTGGGATTGATTTTGTGCTCTGATTTATTAATGGTTAGAATCATTATTATTGATCTTTTTTGATATTGTCCTCTGATTTGCTATGATTTGATTCCCATAATGTATTGCTATCATGACCAATTCCTTCTTTATATTATTCTTTACAATTAAGGCTAGGATTACATTGATATTGTAATGTGTGAATATAAATAGACAGTCTGTCACATGAAAAGGGATCGAAAGAGAAGAAGAAAACATTCTCTACTCCTACTCTCTCCTTCTCATTACCATCCACAAAGACACACCTCTTTTATTATCTCTCTTGACAAAAAAAATTAGAAAAGAAGGCAAGAAAATAAGAAGAAGAGAAAAGGTAGTTATAATATACAAAATAAGATGGTGAGATTGATACAAGAGAAGCGGGATTGAAAAGTATAGAAGGTATGTTGTTGTCATTATCTTCTTTTATTTATTCATTCCCTTCTTCTTATAATATTATCTTTTAATATTGAATGCGTTTTTATTTTACACCTAACTTCGATCTTTTCCTTAAGAGATATTATTTTCTACTGTTCATAAATATTTTATTTTAAAAATCATAAAAAATAGTTTTCTTCGTTTCTTTTAGTGTCTGTCAGGTTGTTCGCGTCGCGTGACACCAATTTTTCAAATTTCTTTTTCTAAAAAAATATAAAAAAATTTAAAGAATTAAAGATAAAAAACAATTTTCTTTGTTTACTCTTTGTGTTTGTCCGGCCGCTCGCGTCGCATGACATTCATTTCTAAATAATTAAAAATACCAAAAAAACATAAAAAAATTTCAAAATTCACTAAATAAAAGTCAAATCTTTTCTTGTATAGTTTTTTCACAAAAAATTACGTAACCCTGATTCTCCATTATAAATGAAGATACGTATGAGCGATGATTAATCCTTGTGGGGCTACAAAAACCAAAAAAAAATTATTTTTGTTTATTTTGTAAATTCATTTATTATTATTTTCGGAGAAACCACATCCTTTGGCACGTTTAATTAAAGGTACCATCTTAGGACGAGTGTTGTGGGGTGCTAATACCTTCCCCATGTGTAATCGACTCCCGGACCCAAAATCTCATTTTTTGCAGACTTTCTCTTATCATTTTGGTTTTTTCGTAGTTTTCCAGGATAAACTATGGTGACGACTCTAAACTCTGTTTTTTTTCAAATTTTATTTTTGGTTCGTCGTCGCATCGTGATTTCGGTTGCGACAGATGGCGACTCTACTAGGGACGCTATAAAGTCAGGCGATTTATTTGGATGTGCAAAATTGATGTGATTTTTCATCATATTTTTTTTCTTTTTGGGTATGAATATTCTTGTCTCTTTTTTATATTTCGAATACTTGTATTTGTATATTTTCCTTTTTTTAAATATTGCTAGATATTGAATTTTAGGGCAAACAATATTGTTATATATCTTCCTGTAACTTTTTTGGTTGTTGGGGGGGATTGGGTATAAATTGCATTCTCCCTTCACACACACTTTGTTCATTACATGAGTGGGGCCCTATCTGAGTTGCTTAGAATTAGAGAAGATTGTGTAGTAGTGCCACGATGAATGTACTTCCCAAGTGGTCATTGTGAGAATCCCAGCTAGAGTTTGTTTACTTCATTGGTACTCTCACTTCTTGTTGTTTACCAATTGTCGTGGGAAATTCCATGAAGTGGGCCATAGCTCTAGTGACCTTGATCTTTAAGTATTAGGGAACTATCCTTGTGAGCATATATAGTTTGCCTTAGAACTTTAAACTTTAAGTTTCGAACCTCGATTAAGGCACAAAAGGGAGACCATTTGCATCCTTTACCATCAATTTTTCTTGTATATAGTAATAAATCTATCACATTTTTTTGCCTCCTAAGGTATAAGGATATATTTCATTAGTATATAATGTGAATAAGTGCCTAGTGAGGCATAACCATGCATTGCATTTCATTTTGTGGTCATTCATGGTACTCTGTCCATAGTTTCAAACACATAGCATGCATATGCATAATAAAAAAAAAATCTAAAAAAAAATTGCACTGCAATAAATTAAATTTTTTTCCCATTTTTATCAAATTTTTGTTATCTTTGTTAGGGAAATGAGAAAATAATGAAACATTTTGTCAAATCAGTGCATGAATAAATAAATGAAATTAATATTTAATAACATTTCTTTTGAAGCATTAATCTAATCTACATGCATGAGATTGCTCAAGTCCATCTCCCTTTCTATCTTTCTTCCACCATAAAATTTGTTTTCAATTCCATGGAGGATTATCATAAAGGGGACACATACCTTAAAATGATTACCAGAAATTCTCTAAACACAAAAAAACAAAAAAAAAATGAAGAAAAATCAACTAGACTGAAAACTCTGAAGGACAGTCTAGGCAAAAAAATAAGACAAGAAAAGTGAGAAAAACGAATATAACAAAACAAGGGGTATCCTGTCACATGAAATCAATTATTTTCCTGTGAATTAAATTTTTTTGAGAAAAACAATCATGATTCGAAATGATGTGTGGCCATGTTTCTTTATACAAAAAAATTATCCTTTGCTACCCAATTTGAACCTTCAAAAAAAAAAAAAAAACTTTTTCAAATTACCCTAAAAAAGGGTCACCATCACACTAAGGGTTGACATAATGTTTGCATTTGTTTCATTTGACTAGTAGTTCACCAGTACAAAAATATCAAAAAATAAAAAAGAAATGGTTACATTAAGAAAAGAAAAAGAGAAGCAAAAGGTGAACAAGAAGAAGTCAAACAAATATTGAATGAAACATTATTCAAAGATCTTTGTTTGAAACAACCTTCACATCACTTGTTTGGGCCTTTACTATCATTTAGTTCCATACCCCTAGCATTGGTCATGAGACAAGCCTAATAAAGTCCACACAGATAAAAGATTGGTTGTTAATCTTTCAAAGATTTTAATTCAGAGGAAAATTTTGATTAGTTAATAGGTTTGTTCTAAAAAAATAAAAAAAGATTAAAAAAGCGAGTTTAGGAAATTAAGCTAAATTTTGGTTGTCCCCTTTCAACTCATTCTTCATGAAATTCCATCTTTGCTCATATAGTATCCTCCGTTCTAAGCCTAAACCTGACCAACCTTAAGATAGTCTATCTTTAACAATCCCAAACTCAAACTGAGCAATCATTTTGTTTGTAATTCATATATTCTCATCATTCATTCTGAATTGGGACATTTATTTACGTTGAAGACTGTGATCACATTAGGGGAAACTTGTGAAGACCCTGTCTTTTTTTCAATCTCCTCAGTTGGGAAAAGTCAAACATGCTTTTACACCCTAAGACCATCCCAAGCTCTCACACTAAGGGAAATTTTTAAAGTCCCTATCATTTCCTTCATACCATCAATAATTAGGGAAAGGTCAAACATATTTTATGCCCCGAAACTAGTTCAAATTGGGGCAACTTCCTAGTTAATCTTCATCTTCTCATTCGAGCCTTTTCAAGCCCTTGGCAATTTCATGCATGTTATTTCAAATAGTGTTTCAAAAGAAATGATTAAAAAAAGTTCGTTAGTAAACTGATTAGACTAAAGAAATGATTTGGAAAAGTAAAAAAATATCAAAGTAGAATGATGGCCAGACAAAAGTGGTAAAAATAACAATGCAATGAGAATCAATTTGAATTTGTTTTCAAAAAATTAAAAAAAGATGGCCAGACAAAAGTGGTAAATAAAACTCTTGTTTTGGAAGTTCTTGTAGGGTAAGTTTGGTACAAAGCTTCTATTTTCTACAACTCGTCATCCTCAAATAGATGGCCAGACAAAAGTGGTAAATAGAACTCTTTCGCAACTCTTTAGATGTTTTTTAAACAAAATTAGAAAACTTTGGAGGAGTGGTTACCTCATGTGGATTTTTCTTATAATAGGGTAGTTCATTCCACTACTCAGATGTCTCCTTTTGAGATAGTATATGGTTTTAATCATTTAACTCCATTAGATTTGTTACCTTTACCTGATATTAGTTTAGGGTTTAGGGTTTAGGGTTTAGGTTTTATGACTAACATAGATGGACTTGCCAAAACAACTTTTGTCAGGAACTTGCATAAAGAGGTAAAGGCCCAAATAGAAAAGAAGATGGAGAAGTTAGCCTCTAGAGCTAACCCAGGGAGGAAGCAGATCAAGTTTGAACCTAGCGATTGGGTGTGGGTTCACTTTAGGAAGGAGATATTTCCTTTTAAAAGGAAATCTAAACTTTTACCAAGAGGATATTGACCATTTCAAGTTCCTTAAAAGATCAATGGCAATGCCTATGTTGTTGATCTACCTAAAGATTATGGGGTAAGCTCTAGTTTCAATATTAATGATAGAGGACTATCCCTAGATTCCATACAAGAAGAACTTGAAAATGAACCTTTACAATTCAAAGGACCTATGAGAAAGGCAAGGAGCAAGAGATTTGAAAGTCAAATCTATTCAAGGCTCTTGATGCTATAAGCATTTGTAAGAGGAAATTCAAAGGATATGAAGATCATGGCTTAGAGGACTTTTGAAGGATAGTTATTAGGAAATTAGTTTATATTTTTAGACTTTGAATTTTCTTTTAGAAATTAGTTTATGTTTTATGTTTTGGGCTTGGGCCTCCTTGTAAGGTTCTCAAGTTTTCTTAAACTTATATGCCTATATATAGAGGTACCAAAACTAATGTAGACACTTTTAAACATATATTGAATTTTATTTCATTAAAGAGCCGATTCTCTTTGTTCTTGGCTTAGGGCCTCTGATTCTTATCAAAGATTAACATCTTTGTGGCGAATCTTCACTTGACTTATCAATCTACTAGACTGTGACGTCCTCCATCTCTGTCGTATGTCGCGTTCTTCTCTAACTTATTCATGTCTACCTCTTGAGAATTCAAATTCAGAAACGATCAAACTCTTTCCTGGATAGGATCGTATCAATTGTTATATATGAACTTGGGATTTGTACTTTTTTTAAGGAAATTGGACTTCTTGATGACTTCAACTACTGACACTATAGGAAAATTTACAATAAATCAAGGAGAAATACATTTATCAATGAACTATAGATGAAGATAACATCTACAGAGACTATGTACTTAAGCACTTCACTATTAGGAATCCTACCCAATGATAAGGTATGTTTGTATTGTGTTGTGTTGTAGTGAACCTCATACTTTTGTTTCAAACTTTTGTGAAGTACATTATGGAGGGTGCAATTTTTGTGAGGTATAGGGAGCAATAAAATATTGTTTTGTGGTTTAACAACCTTGTAAAAAATCATTAACTTATGTAGACTACATATATTGGATATACACTTATCTATCTTTGACAGGTTTATTAAAGCATGTGATACAAGCAACTAAAGATGTCGAATAAAAACATCCATTTTAGTGCAAAAACTTTATGTGTTTGCCACTTATTTTGACTGTTTCCTACATATTTTTTGAAATTAATTTTTAATCATTTTGAATTAACATAACCTCTTTGTAAGTGATGGGGAAACCCACACCTTAGACTGTCGGAAAAAGGGGACATGCCCATATCAGGCAACCAAACTACAAAGTAAAAAACCTTGTGATTAATTCACTAATTATAATTTTGCACAAAATAATTCATTTTGTTTGCCAAATTATCCAAAAACATTTGCCACATATGCATAATATACTGATGTCAACTGCACAAAATACTTTGTGAATAAATTAACTACATGTAAGTTTGTGCATAAACTTTAGAGGCGTTTGGCACTTAATTACACAACGTAGAATAATTTATTTTTTAACAAAATTTTTTATTTCTTTTATGTCTTAAACCATGTCCATTTAAAGCTATAGGTAAACCCTCCAACACAAAACCTTTGTGCAAGTGCACAAATAGTTGTCACCTATGCCAAGTACTGTTTCAAATAACTGGTATAAAAATAATAGACTATTTAACTGTCCCAAAAGTAGGACATTGTTTGGCACTTAATTGCACTATGTTCAATATTTAGTAGTTAAACATTGCCTTTACCATAATTTTTCACATCATATGATTCCACGGATCTGTATTGTGTCCACTGTTAACTCTACATAAGAATAATTATATCAGTAAACACCAATAACATACGTCCATCCTACATTTAATGTTTTTTGTAAATATTAATGGCATGCCATTGACAAACACAACCATCATCAAAATTCATGGTTTTTGATGATGTCATATCTAGCAAAAATAAATGGCCCAAAATGTTGTAACTATTTCCCAACCTGCAAAATGATAATTTTTTAAATTTTGTGAGTTGTATAATTAATTAAGACATGGATAACTTGAAAAGTCAAAACCTACTCATTTGTTAGAGAAATTGAAATACTTTTAATGTCGTCGTTGTTTGAAGCATGTCTATATTTGATTGCATAAATGTCAGTAGCAATAGAAATCCATTACTTTGGACACTAGATACCTGCATAATCCACCCCAATTATATAATAAAACTTCACATAAAAATATCATATCATTGCATGACTAATAAAAGTATTAATAAATCAAAAACCTACCATAGTGATTGAAGATTGACTCCCAATATTCATAACAGGGATGTGGTGTACAACATCTATAGTGCTCGTTTGGTCATATTTTAAATGTTGAATAACACAATAATCAATCACCACACAAAAAGCCAAGTAAGCAAATAAATACATATAATGTTTTCAATTCCAAACGGTGACCTAAAAACCCTACTTATTTTATCGTGGGTTTTTCCTATCACTTTTGTCGCATTAGATTTCTTCATCTTGCATAACTTCGTAACTATTGATTGCAACCAAATTGATCGAGGTCAGCCTTTTCTTGTAACAATAGTTGGGCTTTGGATGTGTGCGTTACTTGGCACAATAGTCCACATCTTTAACAAAAAAATCATCATACATTTGAATTCATTTTGGACTTCATCAAATTTAGCATGGTTATATTCACTTTGGAACTGTCTTTTAATGGGTGATTGAGAACCACAAGGTATTGTCGTATTCAAGGATGCAAAGTCAACTTTATACTCTTTTTCGGCCTTTTGTCATAAGGCATTGTCATATTGGATGACAAATTGTTTAAGTGTGGTACTTGAATTAATGAAGCCATATTGTATTGCATTTTGCATTGCCTTATATTGATCGGTAAGATCCCATATTGTGCCTTATTTGACATGCACCTCAACCACACATTAAAGAGCCAAACAAAAGTATTTGTGTCTTCCCTAGATAGTAATTTACATCCTAATAAAATTGATTGACCATGGTGGTTAATCCCCACAAACGGTGTGAAGGGCATGTCATATTTGTTTGTCAAATACGTTGTATCGAAGGACACAACGTCTTCGAAATCATGACATGCGGATCAGCTCCTTGCATCCGCCCAAAAAATCTTACGTATACGATCTTCGGAGTCCAAGTCAATCTTGTAATAGAAAATACTATTTAGTTCTCTCATGCAGGAGAAGTGATTTAGCAATGCTTGTTCGTCCCCATTCTTTCCCAAGGCACACCTTATGACTTCTAAGTAGTTTCTTACGTCACACTCAACAAAGTCCAGGTTCTCAAAATCGCCTGCATAAAAAACCAACGATCGAAAACTCTTATTGATACGCACTCTTGCCTCATCATTTATGTCAAGGGTTCTCTTTGCATGCATATTTATGATTTTGTTACCTCTAATTAACCTTGACTTTCCTGGGCTAATATCATGGTTGTGTTCGTGCATGACAGTTGTATGCACCATTTTCCTTCTTTTTTAAGTGTAGTCATTTGAGTAGGGCAATTCTTCCTTTGGGTACGAAGTGTCTTCTTCTCTAGAGAGATTGAGGACACATAATTTCCTTCCTGTGAGCAGAAAACTTCAAATATTAAATCTTCCCATCCAAATCTTTTTGTAAAGTTCTTATCCTCACCCAAAATCCTTTTCGAATAGCATAATCCTTGTAAAAGTTTTTGACCTCGTCCGCTATTTCGAACGACATCCTAACAGTGGAGACCATAAGTTGGTTTAAGTCTCCACCTTCATTATTACGGCTAATGGATACTAGCGCATCAGTGGTTGTTTGACAAAGGTCGTCCTCATACAAAATAATCTAATGTAGTCCTAATGTGGGTGGCTTCCACGTTTTCCATAGTCAAACTTCGTGAAAATGTCATTCTTGACACATAACTTTCATTTGCATTACGAAATCATGAACAAACCAAATAAACATCAACTTCTACTACACATTTATTGGTAAGAGAACTATAAAGGCCACGAACCACACATTACAAAGTAAAAGAAACATATCTTTACGCAAGTCTTTATGGGTGAAGTTAATATCTTTAGCAAAACCCAATGATTATGGAACTTTAAATGAAACATAATTTTTTTAGGTATGTTCTGCAACAATCAAAGATGGAGCGGAAGGTATTAATTGCTTCATTTATGGAAGCAATGAATAATGCACTTACCTCCTTTATGAAGGACCACAGAGGTTGAAGAGAGTTGGGTGAGATAATGAAGGAAGATGGTGCGAAGTCATTGTTCAATAAACATTGGGAGATGAATTGCTCTTCTTAGTTGCATTGTCGTGCATTGAGTGACCCAACTGGGGTGGATGGAACATCACTCCTTCTTACAATGCAACAAAACGCGTTTGGGTGATATGAAAATGTGCCCAAGAAGCAAATATTAGGGTAAATTGGTAAATTGTCCAAAGTAATTTAATGTAATATAAATAGGGTTCCACTTCATTAAATCTTGAAGTAAAGACAACGTATCTCACTCTTTACCATCCAAGAGGTAAACATGAGTTACTTCAATTCTCACAATGTTGTTGTTCGTATAACTTTGCAAACATAAATCATCTTTTTTTATTGTGTTCTTTTACATAATTTTTTTTGACCATTGAAATACAGGTGCTGAAATGGAACCGTGGAGGGATTGCATATTGATGGCTCAAATATGGAATCAATTTTCAGGAAGTGCAACTCAAATATCGATCTTATTCTTGGTCCAGCTGGGAATGTCCCAGCATTTTATTAAACAGGGAATAAGATGAAGCCAAAAACACTCAACAATTTGTGAAGGAAATTGTTGATGCAACATACGAACATGACTTCAACTCCAACCCATGAAAATGGATGGAAATGTTTATCAAGTGTCACGATATAAACACCAAAGAGGTTTGTTTTAATTTATATTTTGAAATAAAATATTTATTAAACTCCAATGCAGGTTTGGTTGATGATGGTGACATGAAATTCCTAAGCAAACTAGATACCAAACTACATACTCAAATGTCGTTGGATAAGGATCGGTTAGCTTTTGTGGCATGCATTGTGAAGGACTGCAAGCACAACAGATTGGGTGATATGATAGTCACCATCAAGGTAAGTGGTAATGCGGTTCTACTCGGAATGTAAATGTAAATGTAAGCAAAATATTCAAGTACTTGAATTGTTATGCAGGATCAATCTAGAATTGCCAAGGCTGGTATCCATAAGAAGGTTCTGCAAGATGGACAATTTGGTCCAAACATTGGTATTAGCTCAGTGATGCTGTTACAAGATGTACTTTCCTAATTCTTATTTGTTTCATACATAAAATAAATTTATTTATTTGTTGTTGATGAAAACATAAGTTTTTCAAATTCAACTAAAATAGGTTGCATTTTTCCAGACAAGTTTCACAGATTAATAGCTTAACATAACAATCAGGAACATGGTGAAGGTAATATCATAACTTAAAATGTACTAAATAACTGACTAACATGTTTTTTCCCTTATCAATAGGTTTTCATGTTCAACATATGCCCCCCAATTGAGGATATAGTGAAGACATCTGTCAGTCTACTACGCAACAGACTAGGAGAAGAAGTGAGCATGGACGACATCTTGAAAAAACTAAAACCTCCATTAAATGAAGTATCTTCAAGTGATCCCGACTATACGTCAAATGCAACATCATCCAATGATGATAATTGATAAGCTATGTTTGTTTCCATTATTAATGTTTTCATGTAGTACTACGTTTGTTTATTGTTTTCATGTTTAGGATTTGAACTTATAATTAAGTGGAAAACACTTAGTTATATTGCAAACTAAGTAAGTTATTTTGAAAAACATAGTTGCCACAGTTGTGTCCAAATTCTATTGGGAGTTCTTTGGTGCAGGGTGAAATGCCCACTTTCCTTATCCAAACAGGACAGGATATTGAGTTTATTTAGGTTTCAATGGCAAACAATGACTAATTAAGTCGCAGACACAATAAGATTTTTAGGACAAAAGCATCCCACTTAGGTCGTCAATTGATTTGGAATTCCATTTCATAATCGCAATAATTGAACGTATTTTTTTCAATAAATCAGTGCGTAATTGGGTCTATGCTGGGTGTGGACTGCACATAAATCAATGGAATTTGGTGTCAAAGGATGGTGGCATGCACATAATATTCAAAAATAAATTGTTCAAAAAAGGTTGCAGGGTTAAATGACAATCAGTGACTAATTAAATGGCAAACACCGTAAGAGATTTGGCAAAACATGTTTCCATGGAGAGGTGCCCACGTGATTTAGGACTCCATTTAAGGAAACTTTCTAATTAAAAAAGCACTGTAATTTGTTTGGTGGCACTAGGAACTAACAAGCATAAAAAGTTCCAAAATAAATTGCTAACACCAAGGCTACAAGTTTAAATGTTAATCATTGCAATTTGTTTGGTGTCACCAAGATCTGGCATGCACATAAAGTTCGAAAATAAATTGGTCAAATAAAGGTTGCAGGTTTAAATGCCAATGAGTGACTACTTAAATGGCAAACGCAACAAAAAAAAGTTTTTGACGGAGATACGACTACATGATTTGGAACTCCATTTAAGTAAACTTTCTTATTAAAAACTGTCTACAATTTGTTTGGTGTCACCACGATCTGCAATGGACATAAAGTTCCAAAACTAAATTGTTGAAATAAAGATTGCATGTTTAAATGACAAACATTGTACTTAAATGGGAAACACAGTAGCTGATTGTGCAAAGCATGTTTTTCGGATAGGTGCCAAGTTCATTTGAAACTCAATTTCACCGGGGTCTGCTCTGTGCAGAGTTTGCAAAAATAATTTGAAAATGTAACACCCCATTTAATTAATGGCGTAATTAAAAGAAGCGTCACACTAGAATAATATCTTAGCGCAGCCCCACAGTTTAAAAGTAACTCCATACATCCAACCAAAACGCGTAACGGTGCTAAAGGAAGTAGATACAAAAATTCTGCGGAAATCAAACTGAAATGTAAAGGACAGATACTACATGGGCCGTGGCCCTAAAAGAAAGATCATGGATCAGGATCTTGCCTAGGCGGGCTACGCAGCGGAGTCACCATTCCCCTGTTGACCGCGAGAACCTCTCGCTTCTGCTCACATCAATAATTTGATGATCATCGCAAAAGAGAAAAACCACACACAAGACAATCAAACAAGCAAAGGGTAAGCTAGAGCCAAAACCATTTCATCAATGAAATCAGATACATATTCACAGTCCATTATACACACATCATACGAGCATGTTACGACCTTCCAAGCAATACACTACGACTCGACTCGACTCCTCCGGATACATATAACCTGGTCGGATTCAGTGGATGCTTGAACTTGTGGTGGATACCTTTGTTCACCCCCGAGCTGCTCACCCCCGAGCTATGTGTTACAAGTGTTACAATGAATCAATTTTCCCTCACCACAAGGTTAGCCCTTAATGAATTTCGGGCCTCCTACTACTCTCACTATAGAGGTCAGTCCGCTCTAGGTGAGACTAACTGACTCCTTAGAGTGTCAAGATGCAACCTTACCTTGAATCCTTACCTAGTTATACAGATGAGGCACCACCATGGACACCCACTAACAAGGGCCATGGAATTACGTCCCGACCAAAGCACGACCTTGGGAATCTCACCTAGAGATCCCAAGGAATTACGCACTGACACGGACCAAACTTTCTTAATCAATCAAATAGATTCAGCATGCATACACACAAATATATATACATATACATCTCATACAGTTTCTCATAATTCACCTCTTTCGTATTCCCAACCAAACCGTACCAACTCATTATTCTCGAACCCAGAATGTGGAACTCCGTCTCATATCATTACCATGCCACATTGATACCAACTCGTTCATGTCTCATGCCGAACTCAAACCAAACTCATCATTTCAATTTCATGAATCATCTCATACAATTATCATACTCACATCATGTTAAAACTCACAAATCACAACTCATACACCATCCCATTCATAAAGGTCATTCAATTCATAATCTTAAAGGTATACAAGCACATTATCAACATTTGAGATCAAGGAAAACTTCAAGGCTAGCCACCTTCTCGCCCAACTTCTCGCTCAGGCAGCAGGGTCTCGCCCAGGTGAGGAGGACCCTCACCTAGGCGAGAGCTCGACTTCCAGTACAGTGGCCTTGCACGCGTTCTCGCTCAGGCGAGACTCTTCTCGCCTAAGCGAGACGTTCGCTCGCTCAAAAATACAGCGGGTCGCCTGGGCGGCCATTCATGGAAAAAGACTTAGGGAAGCCTATATTAATCTCGCCTAGGCGAGACTAGCTCACTTGGGCGAGTTTATCAGTGCCCGCCACTGTTTTCACCTGCAACAGACTCGAAGGCATACCCCAAACAACAATCCCACCATACCACACATCCATAACAGCAAGCAAACTCAAGCAATCATAAACAACATGGAATAACAGACTCGTACCAACAAACATGAGGGTTCTAACTTCCCTTACTTGGAAATAAGCTAGCAAGATATCCCAACACGCCCTCGACACAGAACGTAAGAGCGCAGCAGCTCAAGGAAAGAAATAAGTGGCTGGAAGGAAACCAAGAAATAGAGCATAAGGGATTATCAAAAGAGTCTCACAGGAACGCCACAGTAAAGTTAGTGGAAAGCTACAACGAGTTCAGAAACAACTTACATGGAGTGGAAAAGTTGAAGTTCGCTTGGAGAGGGTGACGGCTAACCCTAGTAGAGCTCTGAAACAGAAGGGGCAGTGTTTAGGTACAGATTTGCAAAAGTGAGGCTGACAAGGGAACCCTAGCAGCTTTAGAACCTTAGCACCCTATGGGCCACCCTTTAGGCCCAACAGATTAAGGCCAACCCTCACTCATTAGGACAGAAAATTAAAACTGGGCCTTACAAAAAACTGGCTAGCGAAATGTTAATACTATACAATATTTTATAACAATTAACGAATATGTTTTAGCCTAAAATTTTATCTATTAAATACTTTTAATTTGAATTTTTTTTTTACATAACTAGTTTTGAAATGTATGAAGGGTAGTATTTTTCAATTTTAGTATGTTGGCACATTATGAATAGGCAGCTGGCAGGCCTAGGTTAACTTTGTTAGGGTAGCTTCCTGCACCCCAAAAATGTGGAATTTTCAAACCATCCTTTATTAAAATTATAATATAAATTTCTATACCTCCTATATGTTAATATTTTTTGGATCGGATATTCTGAAAGTGTTAATGTTTCCGAAATAATTAATCTGAAAGATATAAAAGCATACATTCTAGAACAAAAATTTTGAAAAGTATTTCTAAATCTGGAAATATTTTTCAAATTTTTGTTTTGAAAATTTTATTTATATTCTGAAAACACTATTCCAGGATCCGAAGCATAAAAGTATTTTGGAAACAAGTCTTTAGAAAATATTTATAGATTCGGAAAATGCTTTCTAAAACACTTATCTTGAATTTTTTTCATATTTCAAAATACATGTTCCTGAAAGTGTTTTTGGATGCAAAATTACTTTCTGGATTTTTTGTTCTGAAACCTAAAAATCCACACCTAGCTTTACAAGACCGACAACGTCAACGAAGTGACCCTGAATTCGTCTTCACATTATGACCATTGTGATACAAGGGTTAATAAGAGAAAATTGAGTAAAAAGACTCAATTACGACATTTACTAAACATCCAAATTATTTAATTCACATACAATGACATTCTCAACACAATATGACCTAACAATGGAGCCTAATTTTCCATTAAGAGTTATCTATTCTTTGTAGCACTGATGCAGATTCTCTCCCAAACTTTACTATTGTTATTGACACACCTTCTGATGCTCGTGATAGTGTAGAGTTAGATGTTGTAATTACTATACTTACAAAGAATGTTCTTGAAAAGTTTTAAGATACTCACGAAGAGAGGATGGATCTCAATTTCATACAATAAAGGATAGAGAAATGATAGAATGACTATTATTTCTTACCACTTCTCTTACCACATTACGTGTCATTTGTTATTGAATTTTAATTTGTTTTTTCCCTTAACTTAAAAGCTGCAGGGGAAACTGAAAGATTACTCGCGCGTGGTGCCAAACACTCACACTCTCTTACCATTACACCATTCTTTCAGACAGAACCCATTTCCTCTCCACCCTAAAAAATTCCCAAACCACCGAAGCTTCCATTGAAGAACCCCAGCCCCATTCTTTTCCACCCACTAAGGAGGTTAGGCATCGTCAAAGGTGGCATTTTTGGGCTCCCCTCTCTTCTCCCCGGAACCCCACAACAATTGCGAAACTTCGTCCTCCCTTTCATTTCCGGTAGGCGTCGTCGAGAATGAAGATCAGGTATGCATTTTGTAACCCTTCCATTTTCTTTCTTCGTTTCCACCCACGAAAAATCAGTATTCATCTTCTCCTTTCATCTTGACTTCTACGTTTGTGCTTGGTCTCCACAGATTAGGGGTTTTGGACGCTTTCTATTTGAATTTGAAAGGAATCCCATTAGTGAAAAAGATTAATTATTTCTCCATTTTCTCTTAGGGTTTTTGTGTGAACCCATTGATTGATTACAAATAAATGGTCATTGTGTAGATTTTATGGTTTTAAGATAGATAAATTGTGATTTTTTGTGTCTACATAGATGGATTGCAAAGAAATGGGTCATTCTTTCGTTTTTAGGTTTTCTAGCATTTCAAATTTTTTTGAGTTGTGGTTTTAAGAATTTGGATCGTTTGTGATTGTGTGGTGTGTGGGGAATTTTCATATGGTTGTGTATGCATATTTAATTGCACTACCGTTGTGGTTAAGTCGTGTTGTAATAATTAGATGTGGTGTTGGCTATTATGTTCTTTGAATACATGCATTATGTTAATTGTTTATCTTAGTTAACTATTTTGGACATCGAAACATTATATTTGAAACCATTTTCATTACAATGATTTCCATCTCCATAGTTTATGGGAAGTTTTGCACTAAAGTTGTTGTAGGTTCATGCAGATGTGCAGTGTATATATTTTGAAATTGAAACATATAAATGGTATACCATTGTGACTAAACATTCGATAGCATTTCTATACAAGAACATCTGTTAGCGGCACATTTGTTGCTGCATTCTCTTCTGGTTTTGGTTTTTCGGTTGTTGGAAGCTCAGGAGCTGAAACATCTAATGCACTTGCCTATGATGATGCCACCTTTGATGTTGTAACCTCTGAAGTTTAAAGCTTTGTTGGTCATGAGTCATCCTTTTTCAATAATGTTTCAAGATTTCTAGTGTATTTTATTTATGTGTCCGCTTAAGACCTTCTCCACCTTTTGAAAAATATTATTTTAATTTATTTGTTGGTATGCCTTTCATTCCATGATGAAATGCGTTTTGCAAATGGAAGAGGAAACTATTTTAGTACTGCAACTTTACCTTTGTTTGTGGCTTTGACAAAGACATGGCTAACAATTGTTCATACTAATATGGCCGACAATTTTTGGAAATTAACATGCAACTCAAGACCAATTAAGTTGTAACTCATGAAGGATTTTTTGCACAAAATAACAATAACAATAACAAATTTGGAAAGTGCAACAGGAAGTATGAGGGTGGGACCTAAAGATTGCACAACAATATCTCACTCCATTCCAATTTTTCTAAACCAACTATAATTGCATTTGTGAACCTGTCCTATTTATGAATTTAACTTGCAACACAAAATCAATTAAGTTGTTACCAAGAGATGACTTTTTTGACAAAAAAAATATTATACATTTTGAAAGTGGATCCCAGTTGTGCAAAGACATAACATTCCCCATCTTAGTTCTTTTAAACCAAGTATAAGTGCACTTATGAAAAAACTTTCCAGGCACATTTTTGAATTTAACTTGCAACCCAATACCAATTATGTTGTTACCTACAATTGACTTTTTGCACGAAATTTTTTTTTTATACATTTGGAAAGTGCAGGGGGAAACATAATTCCCTCTTTGAAATGGTGGATCCCTGCTATGCACAGACATAACACACATAATCCCAGTTCTTCTAAACAAAGTATAAGTGCATTTCTGAAAAAACTTCCCTGACACAATTTTGAATTTAACTTGCAACCCAAAACCATTTAAGTTGTTACTCACAATTCACTTTTTGCACGAATTTTTTTTTATACATTTGGAAGGTGTAGGGGGAAACATAATTCCCTCTCTAACATAGTGAACCCTAGTTGTGCACACACATAACATACCTCATCTTAGTTCTTTTAAACCAAGTATAAGTGCACTTATGAAAAAACTTATCACGCACATTTTTGAATTTAACTTGCAACCCAATATCAATTATGTTGTTACCCACAATTGACTTTTTGCACGAAATGTTTTTTATACATTTGGAAAGTGCATGGGGAAACATAATTCCCTCTCTGACATGGTGGATCCTAGCTGTGCACAGACATAACACACCCCATCCAGTTCTTCTAAACCAAGTATAAGTGCATTTTGGCAAAAACTTCAGTGGCATAATTTTTAATTTAACTTGCAACTCAATACCATTTAAGTTGTTACTCACAATTGACTTTTTGCACGAATTTCTTTTTTATATAATTGGAAAGTGTAGTGGGAAACATAATCCTCTCTCTAACATAGTGAACCTCAATTGTGCATAGACATAACATACACCATCTCGGTTCTTTTAAACCAATTATAAGTGCATTTATGAAAAAACTTCTCAAGCACATTTTTGAATTTAACTTGCAACCCAAAATCATTTAAGTTGTTACCCATAATTCACTTTTTGCACGATTTTTTTTTATACATTTGAAAAGTGCATGGGGAAACATAATTCCCTCTCTAACATGGTGGACTCCTGCTGCGCACAAACATAACACACCACATCCTAGTTCTTCTAAACCAAGTATAAGTGCATTATTGGAAAAACTTTCCTTGAACATTTTTTAATTTAACTTGCAACACATAACCATTTAAGTTGTTACCTATAGTTGACTTTTTGCACAAAAAAAAAACATTTGGAAAGTGCATGGGGAAACAAAATTCTCTCTTTAACATTGTGGACCCCAACTGTACAAACATAGCACACCATTGTAATTCTCTTAAACGAAGTATGAGTGTATTTCTAGAAAAACTTCCCTAACACATTTTTTTAATTTAACTTGCAACCCAAGACCAATTAAGTTGTAACCCATACATGAATTTTGCACGAAAAAACAATTGAGACATCTCAAAAGTGCAGGTGCAAACAAAATTCCCTATCTCACATGGTGAACCCCATCTGTGCTAACATATAACACACCTCATTCAGTTCTTCTAAAGCAAATATAAGAGCATTTGGGGAAAAACTTCCCTCCTCCATTTGGAAATAATCTTGCAACCCAATAACAATAATTAAAACTTTCAAAAATGTAAGGGGAAACAAAATTCTCTCCCTAACAAATACCACAACTTAAGCATACATCTCAACAACTTATTTACTAAGAACATGTGAATCTCACATACAAACACATCATGTTCATACCTATAAAGGTCATAACTTAGTCAAATAATATAACTTTTAAACTTCATTCTAACATATAAAGAGTTCTAACAATTAAACATTTCAAAAAAGTTTCCAACTAATTAAGCAACTTCCTCCTACCATAACTCACAAATGGAGTTCG